>Ga0114933_10001029_pt1 | contig 32076 bp, 54 predicted proteins | sample 4SBtaG_FD_89691 | JGI IMG/M metagenome (GOLD analysis project Ga0114933, IMG submission 89691) | Deep subsurface microbial communities from Kolumbo volcano to uncover new lineages of life (NeLLi) - 4SBTROV12_W25 metaG | ecosystem: Environmental > Aquatic > Marine > Volcanic | place: Kolumbo... | reverse complement strand
TTATGCTTTTAAGTTAAATCCGCTGGTGCTCCAACAAACAAATACCATATATTAAGAAAAAATTGTTTCATGCACTTGTTTTCCATTCTTTTGATAGTCTATCTTTTGCTTTTGGTTCTAATTTATTAAGTCTAAATGTTAATACTTTTTTATCGCCTTTACTTGTTACAATAACAGGTTGTCCATGACTGTCTTTTTTAATATCTTTAATTTTTGTTGATACATTTCTAAAACGTCCAACTTCAACCATATCACCAACTTTTAATGTTAATGTTAAAGACTTCATAATGGCTTATCCTTTTTATAGTCATCCCAACCTGTGTAATTATTTGGAACTTTAATTGTTTCAATAGTTGTTGACCATACACCAGGATTTGTTGCTTCAAAATCTTCATCATCAAGTTTGATATTAATTGTGCCTTTTACTTTTTCAATATTAGGTACAGGTATAGCATAAGTTATACTAAAATTTGGATTTGATAAAAAGTTTTTAATTTGGGTTGGAACTGTAATAGGATCAACATCAATTGTTACATGGAATTTTGCATTTAAGCATTCTCTAATTAAACCTACTAAAGGTGTTGTCCATTCTTCTTTCCAGTTCTTTAATGAATGATTTGCACCAAAATAAATTTGTTCACTATCTTCTTTCATTACTTTATTAACAAATATGTAAGGCTCTTCTCTAGGTATTCCAACTACAAAATATGTTTTCATACCAAAGCATGGTGTTCTTTCAACTTCTATACCAGTAAAAGTTAAAACATCATCACGCACTACTTCTGAATCATATTGTCTTTTCATAATACTATTATAACACTTTTCCTATAGTTGTCAATACTAGATATCACCGTCTTTACGATTTTCACTTTGAATAGCTGAAAATTCACCTTGTGGATATCTGGCCATTAATTTTTCTTTATTGGTGTTTATAACATCATTTGGATTTACACCAAGTGCCATACAACCTTGTGTCCAATACCAAACTACATCACCAAGTTCTTTAATCATATGTGTCTTTGTTTCTTCAGTTAAAGGTTTTCCTTGAAAAACTAATTTTTTAACAATTTCAGTAAACTCTCCTGATTCTGCAGATAGGCCAAGTGCCGCTGTTAACAATCTTGGTATATCTCCATTTCCTAAATCATCCAACCTTTGTCTAAATGCTGTTGAGTCTTTTGATTCTTCACTTGTAACTTTATCTACAAAATCCGAATACTCTTTTAAATCTATATTATCTGACATCATCATCCTCCATTTTTTGTTTTACTTTATCTATTAAGTCATTAACATCTTGATGCCATAAAATTCTGTCTTTTGGAATTGCATCTATTAATTCATTAATTAGATCTCTTAATTGTCTGTATTTGTATTTTACGTTTGCGGCCTCATTTTTATATTCGTTTGCCATATACTCTGCTGTCCATCTTGCTCCCTGATCTGGTGGATAATTATCGTTCATTAAATAGTTTCTAATACCTTTTCTAAGTTTTCTAATTTTTCATCATTAGGATCACCTAGTTCTCCATCACCCATTGAACTTTGTGTTTCAACATCAAATAAGTTACTAAAGTTATTACCAGATTGTCCAGTCCATCTTACACCTCTAATATCATGTAAGAATGCCTGATTGTCTTCTAGCATTTCCATAGGTTTTTCTGATTTGAAAAAGTCTTCAACAAACTCATTAAAATAAAGTACATTTCTAGGACACCAATCACTGAATTCAACTGACGTTTCTTTTTGTTTTGCTTTACGCCAATGTCTATAATCTGGTTTATGAATTACTGATTCAATATCCATTATTTGATTTGCTTTTTGTACAATCTTAATATGTTGATTAACATTATGACCCATCATTAATGCATAAGCAAATGAGTCCCAAGATGTTTTACCTTCTTTACCTACTTTATTTAAATCGCCAGGTCCATACCAACAAATGTCTCCTATAGTAAGCCTTTTACCTATCTCCGACTCCCATGGGAACGGTATAGTAGAAAGTTTTAATGCTTTACTATCAGTTGCTTTGTCCATAATATATGACCATCGCTTGTTAGTATGAACCGGCGAAGTATAAACCAAACCATGTGCTGTTGCCACAAAGGCACTTGCACTATCATAAGATACCGTAAGGTTTGGGTTAACGTGCTTTCTTAATTGTCTTTGTATTGATGTTAAGAAACAAGCCCAATCTAATTTACTTGTACCTAAGAAGTGTATCCAATCCCTATTGTCAAGTAATTTAGCATCTCGCAATATAATTAGGCGTCGGAGAGCCATACTCATATCACACATATTGTTTCCACCAAATGCCCAACCTTCAAATGGAAAATGCTTAACAGCATCATACCATACATCCCCAGTTGGAACGTCAAAGCCTTGAAGCACGTTTAAGAACTTGGTTTGTCCAAGTCTATTCTTTAAAAAATATTCATTGTTATGTACTGTACCTGCAATACAATCACCATACGATTTTAATCCTGTTTTTGGACTATGTGTGGCATCACTTGCCCAACTAGGAATATCTAACACCATTGACCAATCTGCTGTAAGTTCTAACCAATGTAGAATCTTATCACGCATTGTGTTTGCAGATTTACCTTTGAAGTTTTGCCAATCAAACTTTAGTACACCTTTACCAATTTGATATCCACCACTGTCACCTACAACTATTGTTTCTTTTTTATCTCTTGTGTGAAACATTGATTCTTGAACCATTGATTTCTCAACATCAAGATGGGCGTGTCCTGCCGAATACAAACCATATTTGTAATTGAAGTAACCTTTTTCTTTATTAAAATAATTTAAGCCTTCAATACCATTTTCAAATCCTTTTGGAATTCTATCATTTGGTACAAATTGTTTGTCAGTGCCTATAGTTTGTTGTTGCTTACTAACGTAAGTCTGATAAAAACCACTAACCGCTGGTAAAAATACCGCATAGTCTTTGTGGCTGGCTGTTAGATCTTCTCCGTATGGTTTTGTCACTATTGGCTCCTAGCAGGAAGTATATATTCATATTTGCCAATGCCAGAATCAATTGCAATTTGCATTGCTCCTTGATCACTAAATGACATTGTCGCTTGTGAAGTATCACTTAATTTAAGAATACCTAATACTTGTGCTAACGGCCAAGCCCAACCTTTTGTAAGTTTGCCTTGCACATTTTGAGCAAATGGCATTTCAGTTCTATCATTAGCACCATCACCAATATAAAACTTTAATGTATCACCATCTGTCTTTGCAACAAATGTTGGCTCAAAGCCACCCATGATACTATTAAAATATGCCAAGTCTTTTAAATTTTGTGCTGTAGGTTGTACTGTAATATCCCATTCAACACCTTTAAATTTAATTGTTTTTAATTGTTCTTCAATTAAAGAACTAACCATAAATCTATAGCTCGAACTATAACCACTTGGAGTAGTAAACTTTAATTCTTCTGCAACATCTTTACCATCTCTAGTTGATGTAACAACTTCAATGTTTGCTCCATCTTTACCATAACCTTCATAGTCTAAATAACCTTTCAATACAGAAAGTCTACCCATTCCAATTAAGCCAGGAACTTCTTCTAACTTGTTGTTCAATTTGCCTTTTAGAACAACTGTTCTTTCTTCATCCATTGCTTCAACCATAGTGCCACCATCTGTGTTTTCAAGTTTTACTGCTTGAATGAACCCCAATGAATGTGTATGTTTTACAATGTCTAATAATACATCTCTTAACATAATATTTTCGCCTCCGACGTTTGTTTTATTTCTACTATATTAGCATTACTGCTTGTCATTGTCAATATCTTTTTTAGACTTTATCCACGCCCTATGATGGTGAAAATCAATTGACTGCATTGCCACTGATTTCCATATAGTATTGGCCTCTTCTTTAGTTTCAAAAGGTCCGTGAATTTTTCTTGTTTTTAAATTCATAGTTGTATAGTCACTCGGATCTGTATGCATTCCTTCTACTACGTAATACATATTATTTTGTTCCGGCTATTGAATTTGTGTAATCTACAGCAAATTGAATGTCTAACCATTCTTTTGGAGATAGTGTTGTTTTCCAACCTAATTTTTTTAATTCAGAATTGTCTGCTGTATTATCATCTGCTTCTGCATCTTGGCCTTCTTGTATAGGAACATCATATCCTGCGTGTTTTACAATGTCACTAACTTTGTTACCTTGGCCAGTTCCTACTTCATATGTTGCATTTTTATTTTGTGTGCCTGTATTAATGAATATCAGTACTGCTGATACAACATCTTCTACATAAATTAAGTCTCTAATATGTTCTGTAGCAAATTTAACTGTACCATTTCTTATTCTAGACATAAGCATTGTATCTCTAGCACCTTTACCAAATACAGTTGTAAATCTTAATCCAATTTGTCCTGGATGTGCTACTGCCTCCATTGCTTTTTTACTTGTACCATATGGTGATTTCCACCATGCGTGTACACAAGAGCTTGATGCATATACTACAGGAATATTATTTTTATAACATAAGTCAAAAATCTTTTTACTATACTCTACATTAGTTGTCCAATACAATTCTGGCTCTTTTAAACTACGTCTTACATCTGCTATTGCGGCCAAATGTACTACAAAATCAACATCTGCTGGAACTGTAGTAGAAGAAAAATCTTTAATGTCTTTACCATGAGCTCTATCCCATTCTATGACTTCATGATCTAATTCTTTTAGTTTTTTAGATAAATGGCTACCAATAAATCCTGTACTGCCTGTTACTATTATTTTCATATTATAAGTCCTTTTACAGTACCCGCTAGTATTACTCCCCAACATAGTAATAACATACACCAAAGAAATGCTCTTATCATCATACTGTTTCAAACAAAGAATCAAATACTGCTGACTTTTTAGTTGATTCTAAATCCCATCCTAATCCACTCATTAAGTTACTAACTTTTTGATCAATAATTGTTTTTTCCATTTCATCATGATCAAAAGGTAATTCTTTAAACCATTTTGGAATATTTAGTTCATCAATAGGATATGCAATTGATGTATAGTTCATTGGATTTGGTTTTAGTTTACACACAATTACTTTTTGTCCATCCATAATTGGTAACGAATATAAGTCTTTGTATGCTTCACGCATTTTATTCCAATTAATACTTGCTCTAACATGACCAGGTAATGCTGGCTTTTTCAATTTACCATTACCATTGCCATTCATATGACCAACTCTTGCCGTATGCTTACTATATCTTATTAATTCGTCAACATACTTGGTTAAGTTGTTTACACGTTTAGGAGTACCTTTTTCCCAACCAGGTCTTTCGCTAAACTTTCTTTTAAATTCTTGTATACCACTTAATATTTCTGTTTTATCTTTGCCTGTTAAAATTTCAATTAAAATCTTTGATAAAAAGTTTTGTACAAACTCAGGTGTATCTGATCTTTTTAAATCAAGACCCATTGCTTTTAATTTACCAGGCTTATCAACATCTTGTCTATGTCCTTCTAAATCATATATAAGAACTGCATATCTTTTCTTTGTAATAAACAATCCTTTTGATGCAACCATTTCTCTTCCACCAACAATTATTTTACCATTTTCAATTGGCACATTAGTTGCTTTTTGCATAAAAGATGGAAACGATTTGTTTACTTCATTTGCAACATTATCATATAGTTCAACTACTGCTTCTTTAGACCAAGGTAGTTTACCACTTTTAACATCTTCTTTTACCATTGAGTATGCACTAAAGTAAACCGAATCTGTATCACCATAAACAATTGCTTTACCTTTGTGATCATATTCACCTGCAATAATTTCATTTGTAATAGATGCCATATGTTTTGTAATTGTTCTACCAGTTAATGTAACTGACTGTCCAATCCTATGATCAAAAAATCTACAGCCTGGATTTAATATTGCACCATATAAACTGTTCAAGTTAATTTTTTTAACAAGTTGTCTTTTATCCCAAAAAGCAATAGCATCTTTATCATCATTTTTAATTGCTTCTTTCATATTACCTTGTAATACTTTTCTTTCTGCAAACCAACGTTCTAGTAATCCAGGAATAATTGCTTTTTCTCCTGTATTAAAAATAGTACCATTTGCCGATAAACACCAATTTTGATTTTGCTGAAATATTACTGCATATAATTCAGCACCACTCATTTCTTCTGTTGTGCCATCTTCAAAATCAACTATAATGTTTGTACCACGATCTTGTTCTATAACAGATGTATATTCTAATGTACCAAAAAGACCTTCCCAAGAATCAGCCGCTGACTTTTTCTCATTATATATTTTATTATTAATATATTTTTCTGTATGTGTTGGTCTTAACTGTCCAACAATAGTTTCTGGACCCATATTCAAACATCTAATTACACTTGGATATAGTGAATTAATATCAATAGCACCAATCCAATCATGCAAACCTTTTTTAGGTTTTGCTACATAGGCACCAACTGCCGCATCTGTTGAATGTGGCTTACGATATTTTCTATCAGGAATAATTAAGTTTCTTTTATGTGATTCATTTACAATTGCTTGTTCTGTAACTGCAACTGCACCCATTGTTGTTTGTAGCAATACAGTATTTGCGTGTGCTAATACATTTGACAAGTCAATAAACTTTAACTTCTTATCAAGTTTTGCCAATAGTGCTACGTCTTGTCTAGAATATGCAATAAACTTTTCAAAGTCTTCATTATATAATTGATCAAGTGTTCCTTCATATGCAACTTTCTTTTCACCAATTTCATATTCACCAATTGCATCTAATCTATAACTATGCATCTCATGATATGTATATTTTCTATATAACTCTAAATAATCTAAATGAACTCTACCAAAGAAGTCATATGTTTGTTGTTCATTACCAAACTTTGTAAACATTCTTTCACGTGGATACAAGTCCCATAAACTAAAACGTCTTACATCATCTTTACTTAAAACCATTTCAGTTCTGTTTACAATATATGGAATATCAAAACCTTCACTGTTCCAACCACTTAATATATCTGCATCTTCTATTAAATGTAAAAATGTATTAAGAAGTTGTGCTTCTGTTTCACACAATACAGTATTTTCAAATTTCTTTGCAATTGAATCTGCCATTTCAAACGGCATATCTTTTGGAGCAAGGCATAACGTAATTAAACTATCAAGCCAACTTAAATGAACACTAATTGCTGTGATACGTTGATGTGGATCATCTGGTCTTGCAAATCCACGATCTTTATCAAAGTCAACCTCAATATCAAATAATGCTATATGAAGATCTGGTGCTTCTCTATCTAAATAATTTTCTTCTAAACATCTAAACACAGGGTTAAGATCAGATTCATATAATCTTTGCCCTTCATAAAGTTTCTTTTCTTTTTGAAATGCTCTACTGCTTGTAATTTCAAACTTGTCTAATGATCTACCATATATAGATTTATATGGACCATCTTTATCTTCATAATAGAATCTATAACAAGTAGGATAACTTTTGTATACCCTCTTGCCATTTACTCTTTCTACAATGTTAATAGTGTCTTTATCTCTATTTAAGTAAGCGTCTACATAACTCATTTGCTATATACTTGTCCGAATTTGTTGTTTATAAATGTTTCCCAATTAATATCTTCTTGTTTGATGAATCCTTCACCTGTAATTTCATCTCTACAATAAGCTAACACTATAGCACAAACTCCTGACGCTGTCGACCTCTGAATTGCACTCATTCCATCTTCACCAAAAATACTTTTCTGATATGAACGTTCTATTAGTTTACCTTTAGATATTCCAATTACTTTAACTAACATAACTACAACATCTTCTGTTGTATATGGAACTTGTTGATCAAAAAGGTCTGCAATTTTATCTCTGTTTCTTTTTAATCCTAAATCTTGTAATAAGAAATTCATCCTGTCTCTATGTCCAGGATATCTAATAGTTTTATAACTTAGATTTTGTACTTTACCATCAAATGTTTCACACATTGTTGCTACTCCACCTGATGTATTAAATGCTTCATATTTTCTACCATCAATATAAATTCTTTCTACACCTGTTAATGGTGGAATTTCTAATTTTTGGCCATCTACAATTGCATCACATAAATTACAATATTCATTTATTAAACCATTAGTAGACCAAGTCAAATAATAACTCATTTCGTTTGATGGATAACGTGGTAATGCACCAACTCTCATTTGTACATCATGCACTTCTTCAAACTCTTTTGTTAAATTAGAACCTATGATATTAACTGCTCCAGGTGCCAACCCACATTGTGGCATCATAAATGTTTTAGTGTCTAAATCTTTAATATAACTAGTTACATCAGTATCTTCTGTTAAATCAAAATATGCTACACCCATTTCAGAAGCAACATAGGCAATTTTTTTATTTAAAAAATAAGGTGCCGCTGAAACAACAACATCTTTACCTTTTAAAAAATGTTCAATTTGCTTTTCATCTGATGCATCAATAGGTATACACTCGCCATTTGATGTATCTTTGTCTGCGACTGTTACATTGAAATACTCTGATTTTAATAGACTGGCTATGATTCTGCCAATTTTACCATTTCCTATAACTGCTACATTATTTTTCATAAGTCTATTTTTTCTTGGTACTTCTATTTACCTTTGATAGTTTAATACCGTAGGCATTTGCTAATTTTTCAGGTTCCATACCATCAATTGCAATAATATTGCTATAGTTAAAATCATACCATTTGCCATCAACATTAGATCTTGCATGGAAACATACCGAACCATTACTTTTTTTCTCTATTTCATTTATAGTAAAAAATCCTTTTTGGTCAAAAGTTCCTCCACCAAATTCATTGGCTTTATACCATGCTTCAATTTCAGTATCTACAGAAACAATATTACGTTTGACTAACGTATCTCCGAGTTGTTTTTCCATTTTATTTTTCTTTCTTTGTTAGTTGTTTTTCCTACACTATATCCTATTCCAAATGATACTGCTATCACAGTACATATAGCTAGAATATGCCATATCCAAAATGAGATCATTTTTTATCCTCCTTGAATTCATCAAATGTTATTGCTGTTTCTATTTTTAAAATTTGATCATGCATTGCTAATTTACATAACATCACATCATTTTCTTCAGCAAGATATAAAACTGGATTGCACCAATAATATTCATACTGTCCTTTTGTTCTTATCATTTTTGTTAATGACGAACCATATCTAAATCTAGTAGTATCTTTATCTTTAAAAAATCCTGTAAACCAGTCAACTGGAAAATTATTAGACGAATCAAATGTAATTTTATACCTATACTTGTTCCAAAATAAAGTTGTTCTTGTTAAGCAACCAGGATTATTATTTAAATGTTCATAATGTTTTTTGTTTAAAGGCTCGTGTACTTCTGTTACATATTGATGATTACTATCTAAAACGTGCATTAAGTCTTTTCTTGTTTTAAAAAACATTTGAAAATTTTTCATATGCCTTACACGATAACTATTTTCTGGCAATGTCTTCATCCATTCAAGGATTTTTCGCATTGCACCATACCAACCATCAATATTTTCATGTTGATGATACATTACTAATTTGTAAGGATACTCTCCATAAAATAGTTTTGTTGTATTCTTAAACTGCATTTGAATTAATTTCCAATTCTACTTTGTCATTTGCAATTCTAACCATTACTGTTCCGCCATTAATTAGTTTTCCAAATAATATTTCTTTTGCTAATGGTTTTTTAATATCTTGATCAAATACACGTTGCATTGGTCTTGCACCCATTGACGGATCATAACCTTTATCACAAATCCATTGTACTGCCATTGCATCTAATTCAATGATAACATTTTTCTCTTTAAGCATTTCATTTGTTTCATCTTTAACTTTATGAACAATTTTAACAATTTCGTCTTTAGTTAGTTTGTTAAATTTAATTGTTGCATCTAATCTGTTTCTAAACTCAGGAGCAAAAAAGTCTTTTACATAATCATCTGATTGATTAATATTTTCTGGTTTACCAATACCCATTGGTGGTTTCTCACTTGCTTGAGCACCTAAGTTAGATGTTAAACATAAAATTACTTTATTAAACATTACCATTTTACCTGTTGACGAAGTTAATTTACCATCATCCATTACTTGTAATAATACTTGTAATACTTCTGGTGCTGATTTTTCTACTTCATCTAATAGTAATACACAATTTGGATTGTCTTCAACATCATTAATTAATTGTCCAGATCCAATTGAACCTTCTGCATAACCTACATACCCCGGAGGAGCACCAATTAGTTTAGATACAGAATGCTTTTCTTGATATTCAGACATATCATATTTTAATAATTTAATACCTAATGAATCTGCAAGTTGTCTACATACTTCTGTTTTACCAACACCTGTTGGACCTACAAACAAGTATGATCCTATTGGTTTATTATAAGGTCTTAGACCTGCTTTAGCAATCATAATTGAATCAACAAGTTTTTCAATTGCTTCATTTTGTCCAAATACTTTTGCTTTAACTTTTCCTTCTAGTCCAGCATAATTATCAGTTTGTTTTTCATCAATAATGTCCATAGGCACTTTAGATATTTTACTAACTTGCTGTTGTATCATTTTTTCTGTTACTGATGGTGCTTCTGCCAATCTTGCTTTTGCGCCTGCGGCATCAATTACATCAATTGCTTTATCAGGTAAAAATTTACCATGTACAAATCTACCTGCAAGTTCAACTGCTAAATCAATTGTACCATCATCATATTTTACTTTATGGAATTTTTCATAATACTTTTTAATACCATTTAAAATCTGTTTTGTATCTTCTTTTGAAGGCTCATCTAAATCTAATCTTTGGAAACGTCTCATTAAAGCACGATCTTTTTCAAAGTTTTCTCTATACTCTTCAAATGTTGTTGTACCAATACATAATAGTTTACCTTTTGCAAGTATTGGTTTTAATAGTGTACCAAAATCTAAATTAGATTGTCCGGCACTACCCGCTCCCATAATTTGGTGAATTTCATCAATAAACAAAATAGTATCTTTACGTTTTTTTAATTCATCTAAAACTACTTTTGCACGTTCTTCAAAGTCACCTCTAAATTTTGTACCAGCAACTAATGATGAAACATCTAAACTATATACTATTTTGTCTTTAAGAGTATCTGGAACTTCTTTATTAATAATTTTTTTAGCAAGTCCTTCAGCAATTGCTGTTTTACCTACACCAGGTTCACCACAAATAATAACATTGTTCTTTTTACGTCTTGCAAGAATATGCACAATATCATCTACTTCTTCCGCTCTACCAATTAAATCATCAACACGACCTTCTTTTGCTTCTTTGTTTAAATCTGTACAAAAATCTTGGAAGTTGATTGCTGGATTACCACCAGGCTGTCCTGGCATACCACGTTCTTGTAATCCACCTTCTTCACCATAACGTTCTTTTGTTAGTTGTTCAATAATTGACTGTCTACTAACTTTGTGTTTCTTTAAAAAGTGCAATGCATAACTTTGTTTTTCACTTAACAAACTTACAAACACATCTTTAATACCTAATTTTTTTCTACCAGAGAAAATAACCTGTGTTACTGCTCTGTTGAATACTCTTTCTAATGCAGAAGTTTTTCTTGGGGCTTCTTCTGATTCTATAACAATATCTTTTAATTTATTTTCAATATAATCCATACAGTCATGCATAATCTCATCTGTTTCACCACCAATTTCACTAATAAGATTTTGTATATCTTTTTCTTCCATTAGTGATAATAATAGATGTTCTAAAACTACATATTCATGATTACGTTCAGATGCATATTCCATTGCCCTATCAAGGACCTGTTCTATTGGATCAAACTCTTCTGCCATTTTTTCTCCATATTTTATTTTGTTTACGTCTAGCAATATCTAATGCTAACCTTGAAACTAAAGTATCGTAAGTTATACCGTTTAAGTGATCAGTTTCATGTTGAAATATTCTTGACACCATTCCTTCTAACTTTTCCGTTACCTTCTTCCCTATAGTATTTACATATTCTACAGTTACATTATCTGGACGTAAAACTTGTAGCCATAAATCAGGAAAACTTAAACACCCTTCTTGCATTTTAACCATTTCGTTGCTTGTTTCAATGATCTTTGGATTAGTAATAACTGTATACGACTCTTTGCTTCCCATAATAAAAAAACTCTTGTTAATACCAACTTGTGGTGCCGCTAATCCAACACCATGACTTTTAATCATCAAGTCGTACATTTCTTTCCCATATTTTACTATATTATCCATGTCTTCGTCAACAGTTATTGTGGGTGTTTTTAAAATTTCTGATGGTGCATAAACTAGTTCCATTAGTTTTTTCCTTTTAATTTAGAAATTAGTTCTTTTTGCTCATCAGTTAATGTTGATGGTATAGAATAATTTAGTTTAATATACAAGTTTCCAAAAGTTCCTGATGTTGTTGGCATACCTTTTCCTTTAAGTCTAATTATACTATCTGGTTCTGTTAAAGGTGGTACTATAACTTTTACTTTTCCAGCGAAATGATTTACAATAATGTCAGTTCCTGCTAACGCATCAAACACATCAACGTCAACTGTAGTATATAAGTCATAACCTTTTTTGGTATAATTTGGATGTGGATACAATGAAAGAACAACATACAAATCTCCTGGACGTAATTCATGATGTTTAGCCGAACCAAGTCCTGAAAATTTAATTTGTGATCCATCATCTGCTGTTACTGGTATTTCAACTTTTACATTTTTATTTGATCCGTCTGGTGTTTTAACTATTAATTCTTTTTCTACTTTATTATAAATGTCATCTAATGAAACTGCTAAATTAATTCTTATATCTTGATTACGTAATGGTTTACTATATCTTTGTCTATGTGTTTGCCTGCCTCTAAAAGGATGATGATGCCCAAAAAACTGTTCAAACATTGCTTCAAAGCCTTGACCACCTCCCATATTAATAACTATATCATCAACTCCACCATTAAATCCAAATCCGCCAGGTGCTTGACTTGATCCAAACTTACGTTGTAAATCATACTCTTGTCTTTTTTGAGGATCTTTTAATGTATCATGTGCTTCACTTATTTCTTTAAATCTATTACCGTCACCACTGCTTACATCAGGGTGATGCTCTTTGGCCAATTTTTTATAGGCTCTTTTTATTTCGTCTTGTGAGGCTGAAGATTGTACACCTAGGGTTTTGTAATAATCGCTCATAATTATAGTATATAACAGATTACAAGAAAGTCAAGTAATTATTTAGGTTTGTTGTCTTTTTCTGTTTGCTCTTCTTCATACTCTTCATAGTACTTTTTATATTCTTCTAAAAGAGTATTTGTTTCTTGAAGTTTTGCTCTAATTTGTGCAAAGTTTTTGGCCAGCAATTCAAAGTCTTTATCTGACAAACCAAATAGTACAGGATCCAATCCTTCTGCTTCCATTTTAGCAAACACTTCATCAGCATTTTCGCTATTAATGATAATCCATTTTACTTTTTCAAGTTCTAATGGAGTTGGCATTGGATAATCTAATTTTTGTCTTGGCTCTTCAACTGAAAATATTTTTATTTTTCTTTCTCCAATTGCACAACCAGTTAATAAAATTGTTGTTAGTATTATTAAAATTATCTTATTCATATGGTACGTATGAAGGATTTGCTAGTGCCGGACATTCTGGATTAATCTTCGACCTTGTAGTTGCCTTCAACTCCTCTTCTGTGTGTGGTGCTCCTGATGCCAATTCAATACATCTTGCGGCATTTTCAGCACCTTTGTTTATTATTCTTTCAATTGATTCTGCTCGTTCAACAGCAAGTTTACCAATATCTCTTTTCTTTTTGTTAAATCTTTTATCTAAATCTTTTAAGTCTTGTTGTAGAACATTAATAAGACTGTTTAGTTTTCTATTTGATTGTAGAATTTCTTCAAAGTCTTTTTTCTGTTGATCTAATAATTCTTGTTGCGAATTGATACTTTGTTCTAATTGTATTTGATTTGCTTTTAGTATAGCATTATCAGAACGTAATTTCATAACGTACAATCCTGCGCCAGCTATAGCTGACATAAGAAGTGCCATAAATATTAATCTAAATCCAAACATTATTTTTTCCTATAAACTGTATCACAGTTCTCTATGTATTTACTATAATCGCCAATGCTATGATCTACAAAACCATCAGCTACTTTTTTATTAAAAATACTTGCTATGCTATCTTTAAATAATTTCCAAAACTTTACTGCACCAATACGTATTTCATGATTACGATCAATATAACAAAATTTACCAACGTGCTTAAATCCTAAAAGTATAAAAGGAACTCTAGTAACTAAATCTCTTTGATTTCTAAATCTCCATACTGGACATTTAATTGTGTTTATAAATTTTTTATTACCTGTTCTTGGAGATCCATAAGTAAAACATCCTCTAGCAAATGTTCCTAAACGTGAAGCCGCAATAGTTGCCGCCGCGGCACCTAATGAGTGCCCTGTTGTATAAACTTTTTTAGTTTTACCTGTTTCTGGATTTACTCCGTGCTTAAAAAATATAACTTTTATTTGATCCCAAATTTCATCTACATAAGTAGCAAATCCTGTGTGTACTCTTCCACCTTCCCATGCTGGTCTTTTCCAAAATTTCATATCAGAAAAAACATCTTTCATTTCTGTTGGTTGTGTACCTCTAAAAGATATAATAAAGTTTTTATCATCCCAAAGTACGTATGCTTGAGATCCATTTCTATCAACAAACTCATACTTAAGATGATCTAATTCTTGTTTACGTAAAAAATGTATAAATGCTTTAGGCGTGTAATATGCCGCACCACTTAATTTTGAAAAAAGTAATGCTGTTTCTTGATGCCATTCATCAACAACAATATTAAACAGCCCAGACATGAGTTGCTCCATGTTGTTTGCCTATACGTGCGATTTTATTCATACGCATTATTACTTCATTAAAATAACCTTCTGGTTTTCCGCCACTTATCATTGTAGCACCGCCGCCGCTTCTATCAACTGTTGTTGGTTCTTCCGGAGATGGTTTATTAATTGCTTTTTTTAACCATTGTGTTGTTCTTCCAATAAATTCATTTATATCAATTGGTGGTGATTCTTCTATATCTGTTGAGTATCCTAACTCATCAAATACTTGACGCATATTTGCGTTTGCAAGATTGAGATCTAGCTCAGGTTTGTAATCTGGATTTGGTTTTGGATCTGCATCATATGGATAGTCTGCTTTATAAACATCTGGATGATATCTATCACCAGAATCAACTGAAGCTCTCCAATATCCGTCTTTACTTTTAGCACCTGCTGTAAAATTCATGCTTTCTTGTATTGCCTGAACTAGTTCTCTAAATCTCATATTAACCTCTTGTAAAAAATTGCCAAGCACCAAAGGCAATTGCGCCGTATGCCGCAATGTTTACCCAGCTACCTAGAAATAAAATAATTAATCCCACAGCAACTAAACCCAGTCCACCATGTGATGCTTTTTCACTTAATCTGTCTAATAACCAACTCATGTTCATCTCCTTATTTTTTGTTTTCAAGTTTATCAAGCCTACTCTTGATATCCTCTATTTCTTTTGTTAGTTGCGGATGTACTTTTCTCCAAGCACCTAAGTCTTGGTTAAGCCAAGTCCAACCGTATCTATCACGAAAGAAATCAATTGTTGCGTCCCACTTGCCATAAACCCACACAGCAATTCTTGTGTTACGCATATAAGCAATAAACAAAGCACCAAATATAGCACCTGCTATTGCTGTCCACATCCATAATCTATCTGTGAACATTGCACTTATCATTGTTGTAATATATTCCCACATACTATTTGTACCTGTATACTATTCTTCCTTTAGTAACATCATATGTTGATAGTTCAATATCAACTTTGTCATTGTCTAAAATCTTAATATGGTTCTTTCTCATTTTACCACTTAAATGACCTATCACATCATGACCGTTATCTAATTTTATTTTAAACATTCCGGCTGGTAATATTGACGTCACCATACCGCTCATTGTTATAATATTCTCTTTGCCCATTAACCTCTGATTGCTTTTTTAATCATTTCTTCTGTTAATGAATGTGATCCACCTTTATAAAAATTTAAATTCCATTCTGTAACTGCTGTAATAGTTTTAATATCATGCAATACTTCTGAAACTGTTTTCATAGTATTTTTATTTTTGTCTATTTCTACAAACACCATGTAATTTCCATCTTCATCTGGACCAGGCGATACTTCTGTATCAATTACATCAATATAGCCTCTTTCAATAAATCTACTTAAATCTCTTGCAGGTTCTTCATCTTTGGCATACAAGCCCATTACAAGGATTTCACTTGAGTCACCACTTTTTGGTTCAAACTCATCGATGCTAACTTTGTTTAAAATCAAATGTTGTAAATCATTTGGTCTTAAACCTTCATCTGTTCTACTCTTGATCAGTGAGTAAAGCTTCATCGCTCAATCCTTCCTCTTGCCCTTGCTGTTTGGCTTCTTGGTCAACAACTGTTTGATCTGTTGCATCTGCATCTAATTCTAAATTAAAGTTTTCTAAAAACTTCTTAGGCATTTTAACATTAACTAACCAAACTGGAACTTCATCAACTTTTGGTTTTCTAGTTCCTGGCTGATAGTCATCATATGACTCAACTTTGCGTGGAGACTTATAACTATCTTTTTTATAAGATACTTTACAATCATAACCTAATAATCTTTGTCCACCTGACGGATCTGGCATTTCATTTAATGGATACATTAAAGTTGTTTCAACCCAATACCTACTAACTCTAGGACCTTCAACAATTTCGCCTTGATCCCAATTTTTATAGGTATATAAACCCATTTCATCTAATGCTTTTTCAAATTCAAGTAATGCGTCCAAAAGGCTAGTGCTTTTGTGTACTGCATAATGATTATTAACTATATTGTCTGCTTCCATAACACTTATATTTATACTATTTTAAAGCTGATTCGTCTAGTTTGATTAACTGCTGATATCCGCCAATATTTACATCATCTATGAAAATCTGTGGCATTTGACGTAATTGTGGATAATCACGCATGAATTTTTCACGTAATTCTGGCTCTTCAATACTGATTTCTTCATATTGAATGCCTTTATTGTTTAACCAAGTTTTAGCCATTGTGCAATATCCACATAAATTTTTAGAATATAAAACTACTTTTTTCATTATTTTCCTTCTACGTTGAATTTAAATTCTTTCAATGTTACAGGTATTGTTAATTTTTTATCATCTCTTATTACAACAACATCTACTGTATCACCAATATCATTATACCATAATTGCTTTATAAGGTCAAGTGAAGTTATTATTTCTTCTCTATTTACAGATAATATAATATCACCTTTTTTCAACCCAGCTTCATAGGCCGCACCTTCTTTTGGTGTATCTTCAATTATTACTATAGATTTTATTCCTTTATCAAGCAATTCTTGACGTTCATCTTTAGTTTCAACAGTTGTTACATGAATACCAATTGCTGGATATGTAACAAATCCTTGTTTTGTAACTTTGCCATCAGCATCATATTCTACAGTATTCATAATATGTCTAACTGAACGTTCTGCTAAAACTGATGGTAACGAAAATCCAACTCCAGCAAATGACCCAGTTTGTGAAAACAATAAAGTATTAACACCAATAACTTCTCCATGCATATTAAACAAAGGACCACCTGAGTTACCTTGGTTAATAACTGCATCTGATTGATTGTAAACAATCATTGGAGAACCAGGCTTCTGCCTATGTGTATAACTAATAATTCCTTTTGTAACTGACCATGGCATACTCATACCGTGACCAATTGCAATAACATCTTCACCTAATCTTAATTCTTCACTATCTCCCCATTTAACATAATCAGTTGGAAGTAATGGATCAATTTTAATTACTGCAATATCAGAAATTTCATCAACACCTATTATTTGTGCTTTATCAAATTTTAAAGGAGATGACCAATAATATATTGTAAGTTCTGCCGCACCTTTAACCACGTGTGCGTTTGTAACAATATATCCTTCACCATTAATAAAAAATCCTGTTCCTACTCCACGAATTGGAACTCCTCTTGGCGGCATAAGACCACCAAAATTATTTTCATCTGGTTCTATGACTGCTCGTTGCTCAATGTAAATGTATACGACTGATGGTATAACTTTTTCAACTATGTCTGCTGTACTACTGAATAATGAACTTTTATATTCAAATATGTTTGGGTTGTTTTCGTCTTGACCACCAGCAACATTAGTTGGAATTACTAATAATAGTAAAACTGATAGTACTGTTAAAATTCTTTTCATGTTAATCCTTAAAACTGCCTGCATCTAGTGACAAATCAGAAACCATTTTCTGTGTTGTCTGTACCGGTTGGCTAATCTTAGTTGACTCGTTTATCAACATTTGATTAAGTTCGCACATTATCGATACGGCTTCTTCCCGTGTAAGACGTATTTCGTTACTATGAGTTTTTTGTAAATTTACAACTCTTTCGCAGAATTTTTTTACGTGTTCGTAGTTTGCCATTGTCGTCTTTCTCGCTTTTTATTATTTATGTTAATTTGCATCTCCATTTCTGAATTAAACGGACCTGCAAACGACATGGCGTTTTCAACTAAAGTTTGCATCTTAGGGTTAAATGATGGAACCCAACCTTTGGGAAATTCCACGCAATAGTAACCCGCACAATGCCTAACCTGCGATTTAGACGTTTTTGTATAGGTTGGTAAATTATTTTTTACTTCAATATTAAATGGTTTAATCTCTGTTGGATATCCATTTACATCAAATTTTCCAGCTTCTGGCTGTTCTAAATTTTTTTTATTTACGGACAAAGGATCAGATCCTAAAAAACTAATCACTTCATCGTAAGTTTGAAATTCTTGTTTATTTTGTTCTAATAATACTTGCCATGTACTAGATGCTTTACGCATGGTTCCAACTTTTTGCTCATTTTGTTCAAGTATCCAAAATGAATCTTTAATTATTTGCTTGGCTTGTAACACGAGGATATCCTGCGTTTAAATATTGAGCATGATCAGTTGGCTGTTCAGATAATTTAGTTAATCCATATTTTGCACAAAATTTCATAAATCGAACACCAACTTGCTCAACGTGTTTTGGATTTTGTGCTTCATATATTTCTTTGTAAATTTTTGTTTTAATTTCTTCTGGCTGTTGTGTAAGATCAATTAATTGCTTATTTCTTTCATAGCATTCTTTTACTCTATGCTCCGTACCATTATGGTCTGTCCATCTTTGTAGCATTAAATTATTCCACATAAAGCCTTGATTATTTTTATCTTTAAATGCTTCTTCTAATTTTGTTTTACGTACTTTTGGATATGCTGAAAATACATTATCAGCACTATCACCTCTCATACATTTTTCAAATAGCATCCATTCTGGATTAGGTGGCATTTTTGTTAAACCAGTTTTTTTATCAACAATTGGTTTATCTTTTTCATCATAAAATCCATTTACTGTAACAATTTGATTTGCTACACCATTATATAAAGAAACATTTGGATTTATTAATTGATAAAAATCAGAGTCAGATGATATAATAATGTGTTTATCATCTGGGTGTGCCTGTGTCCATAATGCTATTAAATCATCTGCTTCAGATGTTGGTTCACGCAATACTGAACAATTTGTATTTTCTTTTACGTATGTACAAAAATCATCAAATGCTTCCCACCATATTACATCTTCTTCTTTTTCATTTGTAGTTCTTTTATCTAAAACTACTGCACGATTCTTTTTATATGGTTCATAAACATCTTTACGCCAACTACGTCCTTCTAAACAGAATACAACGTGTGATCCTGAAAACATAGTATTTGCTTTTTTAAGTGAATTGAAAAGTATATGAAATGCTAAACTAATTTTCGTATCAAGGTCAGTACCTCTTCCGGAAACGTGTCTAGCTCTAAAAAATGTATTTGCTGTATCAACTAAAATATGTGTCACGAATATTCTACTTTGCCATCTTCTAATGCTGTTTTGGTTACCTTTTCAGAATCTTGACCTTTTTTTAATTCATCAAAAACATCTTGATCCATAGTTTCTAATACAATACCTTTACATAAATCATCAAACCATTTGTTAACTGTTTCATCATCTGTGATTCCTGAGTACCCATTCTTACCTAACATATCAATAAAAGACTGATTCCAATCTAATTCAAAGTATCCTTGCTTTGGATTGTTTGGATCAAAATGCGTGTTCAGTACAGTTACATAAGGCTTGCCATCTATGTCGGCTAGTTTTTTTTCTAATGCAACACCTTCAAGATCGTTCTTTGCTTCAGCAATATCTTTTTCTTTGCCTTTTAAGAACCAACTTTTAGGATTATACTTAAACGGTAGTTTCATCTTCATGCTTATCCTTATTTTTTAGTTTTTGTTCTTCTTTTAATTCTTCTATTTGTTTATTAATTACTTTGTCCATTGGAAATAAAATGACATTGTCATATGCTATTGCTTTTATTACCTGTTTTAAATAATCTATATACTTCATTATATATGTATTTATTGATTCTGTCAAGTAGTCTTTCCAAGAAACTGCACACTTAACACTTTCAATTCTTCATTTGAAAAACTACTTTTCCAAGTATTGGCCTTATGTGTTAATAATTGGATATTATCTGCTGTATACCCTTTTGTTGGGTCTATCCTATCAATTGTACAAGATTGTGGATTACACCATTTGTTTTGCCACGTTGTACCACCACGTACAAATTCTAAAGTATCTCCTGTAATTGCACATTTCCAATTTTGATTTTCACCTATTTTATAAACATCAAATTTAGTTATTTCACTTGGCCAAGATTTTGGTCCTCTATTTTTAGCACGGCTAATATTTTGCTGAATAAATTTTAATTTAGTATTATCCATTGGTTGGGTATTTGTGCCTATTTTTTAAAAATTCTTCACTTTCTATTATCTTTCCATTTATTAGAAAACCCCAAGTGTCTGCTTTCTTACCCATAAAAAATATACTCCAACAAGGAATATTATTACCATCTTTATCTTTGGCTAATTCTAAATAATGCAAATCACTGGCTTTTCTGAATCTTAAAGATCCTGGACCTCTCCAATGTCTGCCTTTTGGTGTGTTTTCCCAATAACCACCTTTTAGTATTAATGTTCCCCAGTTCCAAGGATGACTATGTAGTATAGGTTCATCGCTCATCATTACCTTATGCATAGTAATATTAAAAGGAAAATTTTTTCTATCTTTTAAGAACAAATAGTATCTTATAAGATACTCTTGAGAGTTATCTCTGTTATAGATTATTCTTTTTCTATCTTTAAAAAAATCTTTTATGACATTACTTAATTTAAGCTCTTCTTCGATCACATCCATTTCCTTACTCTGTCAACTTTATCCATTTCACCTGGTTCAACTTTTTCTGGTACTGTGTATCCTTCTTGTGCTGAATATTCATCTAATTTTTCAACATCATCTTTTCTTTGTATTTTTTCTTTTGCATAAGTTATTAATTCACCTATACAATATATAATAAACACAATTAAACATAATACAAGCATAGCCATTGTATAAACTAATTTTGATAATGTTTTAAATATATCTAACTTACTATATTCTACTGATTTATCTTCAGCTTTAAACCATAGTTCTTTTATTTTAGATTTCATTATGTTCCTATTGCATTACCAAACAAATAAACGTGTACTCTTGCCGCAACATTATAACCTCGTTTAAAGGCCTTTTCTGCTACTTTACCAGCACCTGCTATTTGCTCTTCTTCTCTAGCACCTGTTGGCATAACCCATATTGGCCAGTCAACACCTGCTTCTTTAAATTGTTTAATTACTAATTCCATTTCTTCCCATTCTCTATCTTTGGGACCTACAACAAACTTTAATTGTCCTTTATCAGAAAGTTTTCTATACTCTGCAACTATTTCAGGCTTAATTGCTTTCATAGACTTTTCACCTGATACTGTAAATAATTTTGGACTACAACTGAAAAACACTTCTGTATCAATTGAGTTTATCCAATCTATAAACTGTGGTCTTAATTTCTGTGTTCCATTAGTTTCAAACGTCATTGACCCTGGCAAATTATTTTGCTTTTGTAATTCTTCATAAATTCCCACAATCGCTGTTTGTGCCAATGCCATTAATGGTTCACCACCTGTAAAACATAAATGTTGTCTTTGTCCTGTAACAGGATGTAAAAATAATCCATTTGGATTACTTTCATTTTTCATTATATCTACAATTTTATTTGCTAATACTGTAGGAGTTTCATACCCCATTAATTGTTTAAATTTCTTTGCCCAAGTATAACTTGAATCACAACCTTTATCCCACACAGGCAAGTCTTCAACTTTATCTACACTTGATACATCAAAATTTTCAAATGGCAATTCATATGTATCTGGATTTGTTGGATCTATTTGCCCAAACCCATTACATTGTAAATTACACAAAAAGAATCTAATCCATGCTGTTGGAACACCTGTATAATGCCCTTCACCTTGAATACTGTGAAATATTTCTGAATAGTAAAACTTCTTTTCTACAGTTTTACCAAATTCATGTTGTGCCAATGTCATATAATATTCTCCATTATGCAACTATTATATAGTATTTAGGCAATATGTCAACCTTTTAAATAGGCCAACATTGTGCCCACATCTGATACTTCAAACGGATCAAAATCATCACCTTTGTCATTTTTTCCAGGTTCTACAAACATTTTCATAATTGCACCATTTTTAACCAATGCTGAATATCTCCAACTTCTTTGGCCAAAACCTAAATGTTCTTTATTAACTAACATACCCATTTCTTTTGTAAAATGAGCATTTCCATCTGGAATCATTTTAACATTTTCACAACCAAGATCTTTTGACCAACTGTTCATTACAAATGCATCATTAACACTAATACAATATACTTCATCTACATAGTTACGAAGTTCTTTATATTTTTCTTCATAACCTGGTAAATGTGTAGAAGAACAAGTTGGAGTAAATGCTCCTGGTAAAGAAAATAAAACCACAGTTTTGTTTTTAAAATAGTCATCAGTTGTTTTGTCTTTCCAACCGTATTCACCATCTTCTTTTTGAACTCTAGTTTTAAACGTGACTTGTGGTACACGATCTCTATACATTTCGTTTACTACATTCATTTGTCTTTTCCTTTTTTCATGTTTTCTGCTTGGTATGGATCATCTGGATATGCACGTCTTACACCTTTTGGTCGACCTTTTTGATCTCCAAGTGTTCTTGGTATAAAGTGTACGTGTGGCCAAAATATACTTTGACCCGCTGACTCCCCATGATTCATTCCTAAATTAAATCCATCTATTTCTCCTGAGTTAACCATTTCCATTCCTTTACGATATGCTTCTTGGAAACATAATCCAATCATACCAGGAGCATCTGTGGTTTTTGGGATAAACAATAAATGACCTTCTTTTGTAGGATACTTATCTTCATAAACAGCAAAGCAAGGTTCATCATGTACTGGATTACGTTCTGCCCAAACTGTTTCTTTAAATTCTTTTGGATTTGTGTTTACCGCTTCATTGTGCCACGGATACGGTTCATCTGACCATCTGTTGTTCATATTGCCCACCATTCTTCCCATGGATATACTATCCAACTAGGATTTTCATTTTTGTTAATAAATTTTGAAACATAATCTACATCACCAAATTTACTTGGTTCGTTTTCTGTTAATACTGCAAATCTAATATTAGCTGGCCAATTTATTTCGCCTTGCTTATTCCAATCGTTCTTTAGCCAATTTAATGTATCTCCAGTATCATTAATATCATCTACAATTAAAATGTTTTTACCATTAACTGCATCTTGAGCCATCCATTTGTTTGATTCTGGTTTAACAGAATGATCACGCAATTTAATTTCTAATGTATGCATCGGCACCTGATAGTAATGACTTAACATTGTTGCAGGAATTAATCCTCCACGTGTTAATCCAACTACATAATCAGGTTTAAAATTATCTCCATCAACAGCAATTTGCTGTACAATGTCAGACACCATATCTTCTATGTTTTCCCAATTGTAATATTCTTTTTTCATATATGCATTATTGTTATTGGTTTAACTTGTTCTTTTAATTTTTTTTCTTCACTACTTGGAATAGTTTTAGTTTCTTTTACTGCAACTTCTTTTATATATTCATCTTGTAAAAGACTTTTATGTACAAAGAATCTTTCCATTTTTTTAGTATAGTGTTCCCATTTAGTACCAACATCTGTACCATCAGATAGTGTAATTACAAAATCTCTTGATAAAAACCAATCATATATTTGTTGACAACTAAATCCAAAACGTTCAGGTTGTCCATCAACCATTTCTAATTGCACAATTGGTCTTTGTGTTACTATTGTATTTTCTGCACCTAGTACTACAGGAAATTCATAACCTTCTGTATCTATTTTAATAATATCTACATTTTCAAAATTGTATGAGTCTAATGTTTTAACATCTACTTTTATTTTTTCAGGTTCAACTGTTCTTCTTCTTTTCTTTCCACTTGGTAAAGGTACATCAATATTTTCAATATGATTGTGTCCTGCATTGTCTTTTTTAATTAATATTTCAAAAGATCCTGGCTTATCACCTAATCCATTATTGTATGTATTAATGTTTCCTGTTGTTTTTAATGATGCTCCAAACTTTCCATTAAAGTTTACACTACCATTTAAGTACCACGGCTTAACCATACTTTCATCTAATTGTGCTTTTGCTAACACAATATTTTTAAGTGCCATATTGTATGTTTGTGGAGTTGGTTCGAATCCATGCACATCTTTTGCCCAAGTGGCATATTCAATTGTGTTCATACCAATATTCATGCCAACATCAATTATTGTTTTAGCATTTGGTTTTAATTCTCTAAGTCTTAATAAGTTTTGTTTTTGGTACGGACCAGCACCTGCAATTCTTTGTTGATAAAATGCATCGTCTTTGTAAATCCAGTATTGTCTACCTATTGAGTTATCTACTAGCTCTTCTATATAGGACATTAATTGCCTCCTTTTGTTATTGGGCGGAGCCCTTTATTAAATTACTATTATAGTAAATTTTTTTATTATTGTCAACTTTAATTTTAACAAGCAGGACAGTTTCTAATTTGAAATTGCCAAAAAGGTTTAAGTTCTAATCCAAGCAATAAATTATCTCCATCTATCCATTGGCCAATTACATATGGTATTATTGATGCAACTAAAAACACAATAATAATCCACTTATTCATATTTGGTTTTGTAAACATATCCTAAATACTTGGTATCTTTAAACTTTTCGTCCATTTGCTCATCAAACGTTCTTCCAGGAGATGATGTTTCTTTTTGTGGTTGTTCTCCTTGTATTCTATTTCTTAATTCAGTAGTACTCCAATTATGATCTCTACTGTTATAAACTAATTCTATTCCTTTATCTATACAAATTTGCTTACCAGTAAAATCTTTATCTTTATATTCTACACCTAGTATTCTTGCATTAATTTTTTTAGTTCTTAAAATATCTTCTACGTCACGTTCTGTTTGATATACAATAATTTCATCAACATATTTGCAACCTTCTAATTGTATTTGTCTTTCAATAATAGATTGCACAGGTTTATTTTTCGTACCTGGTCTATCAATAGTTGGGTCTGTTTGCAAACCTGCAATTAAATAATCACAACTTTCTTTTGCTTCTTTTAACATTAACACGTGGCCTGCGTGTAATAAATCAAATGTTGAAAATGTTATTCCTATCTTCATAGTATAAACAATTGTACCAATGCTATTGCATTCATTATTGTAAACCAACTACACAATACAATTACAAATGCCGCTTTACGTATTACTGCACTAATAATTCCTAATGCTGAACCAAGAAAGTACATAGGAATAAAAATTCTTGTAGCAGGATCTAAAATTGTAAATGTTAATATTGCACTTGCCGTTATTAATAGTGAGGCTTCAACCATTTCACACCAAAATGCAATTGGTGAAAATGTATAACTGTCTTTTACAAATTTTTTTATATGTGTTATCATAACCAGGTTAACCTAAATAGTGTATCAATTTTTCTATCATAAATTTGTACAGTAACATATCCTTCAGTAATCCCTATTGCTCTATCTGTTTCCATAGGATGTCCACTTACGTACTTTTTAAAATTATATTTTTTTGGATTTATTTGATTTTTTCTAAACCACTCAGTGTACTTTGTAACTTTTTTGCCAATGTCCATATCTTCCCAAACTTCATAATCTGCATCTTCGCTTGGTTTAAATGTGAACAATGTATGCTCTGAAACATAATTTGGTCTATTCATGGCCCTTCATGCTCAGCATCAAATCATAAAACTCTTGCCTTAGTGCTTTATTATCTCTAAAACCGCCTTCCATAATTGCTGTAGTCATATCTGATTCATGTTCACGTACACCTCTATGTGTCATACAATGATGTTCTGCTTTTACAACAACTGCAATGTGTTCTGTTTTTGCATACTTTTTTAATTCATTTGCAATCTGTGATGTCATTTCTTCTTGTATCTGTGGACGTTCTGCTATGTGATGAACTATACGATTAAATTTACTTAATCCAATTACTTCTCCATTTGGTACAATACCTATCCAAGCTCTACCTACAATGTTTTGAAAATGATGGGCACACGTTGATCTAATTGAAATTGGACCACTTGTATATAAACTTTTGTATCCCATATTTGGAAAACTAGTAACTCTTGGAGGTGCTTTAAACCTGCCACCAAACACTTCATTCACATACATTTTAGCAACACGTCTTGCTGTGTCTTGTGTGTTATGATCGTTGTCTGTATCAATAACAAGGCTATCTAATACACCTTGCATTTTTTCTTGTACTTCTGCTTGTAATTGATCTAATTCACCGTCTTTAATATATTCTGAAATATTGTCATTTGAATGAAACCGTTGTCCGGCATCTTTTAATCTTTGTTTTATTTCTTTACTTACACTCATTTTGTTCTCCCGATGTTAAGGCAGAGGGTTGCCTTTTATGTTTCTTATTATAACAATTTTAAATTTAAATTGCAAGATATTTTATTAGTGGATTGTGTGATTGATTGGAGGATAATAATTACCCTTATATGTAAATCCTGAATCTGGATGATTTAAACTTTCTGCTATTTCAAATATTTGATGATACATATGAGGTTCTGGAACATGGCCAAACTTTTCTACTATTTCAGCCATTGTAACTCTATAATGACCATCTTTGATTTTTTCACGAAAAAATTTAGCAAGTTCGTACATAACTTCCTCTTCTTCCCAGGAAATATAGTCAGGCAATTTTTTATCACCTACCATATCAAACTCTATTTCGAATTTTTTCTTTTTTTTCTTCCCCATGCGTTACCTCATAATTCTTTATAGTATTTAAAAGATTATTTGCAGAGAAGTATTTTTCAGTTAAATTTTGTGCTAATTTTTCTAATTTAGGCATTTTGTTATAATAATTTTCCATATCATGCCTAATCATTTTTATAAGTTTATCTTTGTTCTTTTCATAACTTTCATATGACTCTGTCCAACTTGAATCATATTTCCAATGTATATCATACATTTCTTTATAACTTAATCTATCAGGTACCATTGGCATTGCACCAACAAGTATTCCTTCGTATGGTGATATACCTAAAGTTTCTTGCGTGTTTGCACTAAACACCATTTTTGCTTCACCAAGTAATTTATGATACTCATGTTTAGTTAAATTTTGATCTTGACAAACAACAAATTCATACTCTGGAATATGTTTTGCTAAATCTCTAAATATGTCTGGTTGCTTTTCAGGAGCAATTCTATGTGGAAATAAAATTAAATTTCTTTTCTTTAAATTTTTATAATCTGTAAGTGCATCTTTCATATATTCCATTGGCCAACCAGTACGAACAATTTTATTTGTTTTTGCCTGTGGAGTTAGCCCAACGTATGCACCTGCATTATCAATTGACCTAACAAATAAATCAATATGAAAATTACTTGCAAAATGATTATGATCAAAACATTCAAAGAAAGAACGTTCTGCATATCTTACCCACGGAGCATCACCTATTAATCTACCTAAAAAATCTGCAGGGTCATAACTGCCGGCGTGCCATAATCCATGTGTAATAACTTTAATGCCAAGTAGTTCTGACATATACTTAACATTAATAATACCAGGATGCCAAGCATCCGTAAACACTATATGATCACCATCTTTAACTTTGCCTTCTGTAAATGCTCTTGCAAGTTTTTCTATTTGTGTTGATTTATAAATGTTAGTACCACCAAAGTTTAAAAAAGCACCAGGTGTTGTTGCTGGTGGAATATCTTCTGCACCTTCAACTACTTCAACTTTTAAACCTTTTGATTTTAATAACTCAGGAACATGAGTTTTCCATTGACAAGTATATCTTGTTTCTACTGATTCTAAATCTATTAACCAAACTTTCATTTTATTATTATATTATAATTTATTAAAAGTGTCAATCTTTTTTAGGTGTAACATCTTTAACCAATTCCATAAATTGTTGGTATTGCTGTGGATAATGTTTTTGTACGTGATCTAGCATACCTTGAACTGTAACTGGCTCTCCATCTGAAGGTCCTTTTAATACTTTCCAGTTATCATAATCAATTATAACCGTTGATGAATCCCAATGTCTTGTTTTTAATCTATCAACAAAATAAACGTATTCTTGAACTCGCCATCTGCCTTCGGTACCAAAGTTTTTCATGGAAGGGTTGGCTCCTTCTGCAGGCATATAACTATGTTGAAATACTACGAAATGTCCTTTATTCTTGCTCATACTACAACTATTTATTACGAATTGCTTCTAATTCGACCATAGTTGCCGCTAAATTAATCTCAGGATCTACTACAACTGCATGATTAACAAGCCCTTCACGTATTGATAATAATGCTCTGTTTTGTTTTTCTTGTGTGTCACCAAACCATTCTAAATTTTCATACATCTTTCTGTAAATGTTATCATATTGGTTTTGGTCTGCATTTTCAACAATATACTTTCTTGCTTTTTCAATGTCACCATTTTGGAACATTGCTACATACGTGATTTCTAAATTACCTTCACCTATATCACCATCTTCTGGCTTTTCTAACTTGTCTGTTTGTGAATTCATTTGACAAGTATTAATACATTTTCTTAAATCTGGATAGTTTGCTTTAACATATATATCAAGTGTATCCATATCAAATTCAACGCCTTCATTAGCAAGTATCTCACCTGCTCTAACAGAAAACATTGTTTTGTCTAATTGCTTAATATGAAAGCCTTGACATCTAGAATGAATTGCTGGAATAACTCTACGTTCATAATTACAAGTTAATAAGAATCTACAAGTTGATGCATAATGCTCCATTAGTCCACGCAATATTGCTTGACCATTTGGAGTAATATAATCTGCTTCATCTAGTAACACATATTTAAAATCACCAAATGGCATTGTTTGAGCAAAGTTAGTAATTTTGTCTCTCATTACATCTACAGAGTTTTCATTAGATGCATTTATTTCTAATATATCACCTTTGTCAACTTCAAGTTCATGTAGTAATAATTTTGCTAATGTAGTTTTACCTGTACCAGGATCACCACTAAACATTAGGTGAGGTATTGCTTTTGAATCAATCCAACTTTGAACTTGTCGTTCTTGTTTTTCATCACGAAAAACATATTCTTTAACTTTTTTAGGTCTATACTTTTCTACCCATAATTCTTTCATTATTTCCCGCCTATTAATTTGTTCAAGAGCTTACGCATACAACGTATAGTATAGTATATAATTGATGATTTGTCAAATGATTAAAACGTTGTTTTGCTAGATGATTGGATATCATCCGGTTTACTTTCTGAATATCCTAATATGCCTTCTGGATCGGCCTGTCTAAGATCAAATTCAGATTCTCCGTCATTTATTTTAACTGGCATAGTCCAACGACCATGTTCCATTAATACCCATTGGCCTTCTTTAATCCAATCAATATTTGACCCAACTGAATATACTTCAGCCCATCTTGGTCTAATACCGGAGGCACCATCACTAACTGAATCACTTTGAGCTAAAATGATGCCACCTTTGGATTTTCTCATTCCTTGATCAATGTTTCTAACAAGAACTTTGTTTCGCAAAGCTCTTATCTTACCATGTACTGTATTCATTTTTTTTTATTCTTCTACTTCTCTAATTTCAATATCACCATTTGGTAATTCAACTTCAACAGTTTTCTTTACCTTTTGTGTAGGTGCTGGTTTTGATTTAGCCGCTTTTGGTTTTGCTTTTTGTACTGGTGCACTATCCATTTCTTTTGTTTGAACTGGATCAATAGCGTCTTTAATGCTTACAGTTTTAACAACTGCTTTTGGATTACTCGCATAATAAGCCTGTGCTTGTTCAGTTTTAGTTTTAACAATATTACCGTTTGCGTCAAGTTGGTCTCCTCTAGCATTTGAATTCATATTTCCAACTGCTACTGCTTTTTCATTTTTTAAAGCAAGACCTTCCATATCAATCATTTGACCTTGGTTCGTTCTTCTTTGTGCCATAAATAATACTCCTATATAATTATTTATCTTTCAAAAATTCTGTTATATCTAAGTCATACTTAATAGAATCAACTTTATGAACTCCCATTAAATATAAAACATATGACGAAACTGATGATCCTCTACCAACTCCCCAAACTATATCATTATCTCTCATAACTTTAATTAGATATACTAAAAATCTTAATACATTTAATAAACCATACTTTATGTATAGTTCAAGTTCATTATCAACTCTAGTTTTTTCCTGCTCTGTTTTTGCTAATGATTTTATGTATGCTAATACATCAAGTTGTTTATATTCATCTGGCATATACCAATCAGATTGTAATGCTGTATCATAATCTTTTACTGGAATATCTAGTTTTGATAATGTTTTAATTTTTGGCCAATCAATATTAAGATCTGAAAGTACATTATTATACATTTCAATTCTTTTATCATTGACTTTTAAATTATCAATATTTTTACCTTGATATATTAATTCAACCAAATCATTACAGTTTACAACTGGTTCACCATAATCATTTGTGTTTGTAATTCTACCTGTATCAATCATTATATCCAAATTATATTATATAATTTAAGATTTGTCAATATCTTTGTTTTCTTTTTCTTGTTTTTCTAAGAATTCTTTAAGTGCCACATCTATTCTTTTATCACCTTTGTAGTACTCATGAATAAAATTGAACATCCAATCGACTACTTCTTTTGGCGAGTGTTCAATTATTAATTTTTGCAATATGTAATTAACTCTTTTTTTGAGTTTGTCCGGAGGAAGAACAACTTTTTCAGAAAGGTTTTCCCTTGGACTACTATGCAGATCGTCTTCTTGGTCGTCCATAAGTTTCTCCACCAGTGCGTTCATTTGAAAGTCTCTGTTTCCATTTTTCAGTAAACTGAGTCATCCAATTTGTTTTTAAAGCCTGAACACAGGCTCCATATGTGCATCCTGCTGGTTTGTATGTTCTATATAATTTATATGCTTCATGCTTAATTCTTTCTTCTTCAGCCCATTTGGCATATCTATCTTTAGAAGCTTGATCTCTTCTAGTTGATAATTCTTTCCAATATTTTTCTCTGGCGTGCCAGCCTTTTAATACTGATTCATCAACTAGTTCTCCTGAACGTCTTGCACGTCTCATCATATTACGAGTTTTACGTCCAACTTTTCCACCTAATCCACCTTTTGAAGTGTAACCTTTTTTAGTATTATTTTTTGGTCCTTTTCCCATTATTTGCTTTCCGGTTCATCGCCTACCACTGTAAATGGTTCTTCGTTGAACACTTGGTCGCTGATATCTTTCTCTATTCGACCTTTCATTTCTATCATTAAAAAGTCTAGTTGTCTTTTCATTTGAGCATAGGCTTCATTATAGCCGCCTCTTTTTTCAATAAAGGCTAACTTATGCTGAATTTCTCTGATCAACTTTACTAATTTTTCTTGATCCAAATCAGT
>Ga0114933_10001028_pt1 | contig 32099 bp, 25 predicted proteins | sample 4SBtaG_FD_89691 | JGI IMG/M metagenome (GOLD analysis project Ga0114933, IMG submission 89691) | Deep subsurface microbial communities from Kolumbo volcano to uncover new lineages of life (NeLLi) - 4SBTROV12_W25 metaG | ecosystem: Environmental > Aquatic > Marine > Volcanic | place: Kolumbo... | reverse complement strand
TGGCCGTGTCGCAGTTGGCGGGCGTGTTGAAGAGCGTTGGAAAGAGCGCCCATCCGCTCGACGGCTTGGTCTTCCAGGCGGCGTCACAGGACCAATGGTCGCCGACAAATGATGGCGGAGAGGGCCCCTTCTTCGCCGCGCATGGGCAGTTGCTCGAGCTGTAGGACCCTGCCTGCGTTGCCCCCATCGCGTACGTCCAGATGTGCTCGCGTGGCTTGCCGGCGGTGATCGAGATGCCGTCGACGTACACGTTGTCGATGTCGCCCGTCGGACCAAAGCCGTCCGGTGCGCCGCCCATCATGCCCACGATGCTGCCGCGGACCTCGCTGTAGGGCACGCCATGGTTCGAAAACGACTTTGGCGAGCAGCTCTTCTTGCCGCTGATGCCGCAGGCCGGATGTTTGGTGCCCGTCTTGGAGTTTTGCAGCCAGATGATCTGCCACGAGCCCATGCACCAACTCTTGTAGTGCTCGACCATCTTGTGCACACGGGTCCAACCACCGCCGTCCGTGTCGAGATCGCAGGTCACGGACTTGGGCTTGAGCGGCCCCGTCCCGTCGGGGTCGATCCAGAACTCACCGACGCCGTCCCCGACGCTGGCATCCGCGAGCGCTTTGCAGCTGGCCGCAGGTTGCGCCTTGGTTCCGAGCGATGACACGCACGAGCCCGCCGCACAAGCCTTGGTCGCGCCACATGGCGATCCGTGGGGGAGCGCCGGGTGACTGCAGCCCTTCGATGCGACGCAGTGATCGGCCGTGCACGGGTTGGCGTCGCTGCACGATGTGATGTTCGCCGGCGCACACGTTCCTGCGGCCTTGCAGGAGGGGAATCCGAACGGGCCGAGCGTCCGAATGACGGCAGCGGTCGGTTTCGTACCGCGCTGCCCTGCCACCATGATCCGCGCGCTATCGTCGACCGCCGCAGCGGCGACCGTGCTGATTTCGGTCGCTTTCGGGCTCGCATCTGCCACCACAAATCCGGCCCCGTCGACCCGGAACAGGCGTGCGCCGCCCGTGTCGAGGCGCTGTCCCGTCGCCCACCACGTGCCGTCCTGCGCCGCCGCAATGCAGACCAATCGCAGCGCCGAACCCGGGGCGACCTGTTTGCGCCACGTGACGTCGCCCAGCGCGGAGAGCCCGATGAGCTGCCCGCGGATCGCCTTGCTCACGCCGTCCACGACCGCCCCTGCAACGATGAGCCTGCCGTTGCTCACCGCTGCGATGGCGCGACCGGTCTCGGCTTGTTTGGAAGGCAGGGTGTGAAACCAGGTCGGATTGCCCGATGCGTTGATTGCGCCAACCACGGTCCGCTCCGAACCGGCCGCCTCGCTGCGCGCGATCCCGACCCAAACGGCGTCGTCATGTCGGGCGACAACGTCCCAGCCGGTGGTGCTGACCGAGGCCGGCAAGACGACCGACCACGCTGCCCCCGTCCCGAGTCGATGCACGGCCAGCGGTGCCTGGGTGTTCTGCCCACCGCCCTGACCAGCGGCCGATCCGATTGCGATGACGCCGCCAGCGGCAAGCGCGGCGCAGGCGTCGAACCGACTGGCGGGGATGGTCGCCGTCCATTGCGCCGGCGAAACGCCGATCGCGCCATCCACGAGCCAGCCGCGCATGTCCTTGCCGACCGTCGCGCTGCCGCACGCCACGAATCGGCCGTCGCGTGTCCACGCGATGTCCTGCAGCTGGTCGCCACCGGGATGTTTGCTCTGCCACGACCATATCGCCTTGCCGCGTCGGTCCTGGACGGCGACGAAGCCATCGGCGGCGCTGTCCGAATCCACCACGCCGACGGCGATTGCGCCGCTGCCGGGCGCCGCCGCGAGGCCGTAAAAAGCAGCTCCCTCGGCCGCGCCGAAGTTGCGCGTGTGCATCCGATCGGCCGCCCCGTCGCATGAGCCGCCCTTGCAAAGACCGTGGCCCTGGCAGGCCGAACCCGCCACGCAGGCGTCACCTTCTTGCCGCGGTGGATGCGTGCAGGAGCCGCCTGAACAGCGGTTGTGTGTGCACGGCTTGCCGTCGTCGCAGGAGCCTGCCTTGCGCGAAAAGCACACCCCGGTCGTCGCACAATCGGAATGTCCCCAGGCGTCGACCCGCGCCATCATCCCGTCGCCGCCACCTTTGAACACGGCCGAGCCGGCGATGACCAGCGTGGCATCGACGTGCGCGTCGAGCCCCCAGCCCCAGCCCTTCGTCAATCCCGCCTCGAGCACATGCCGCGCCGACAAGAGCCGCCCACCCGCGGCGAAACGCGCGACGAATGGTTGGCGTTCCTTGCCGTCGACGGGCTGCGATCCGCCCGTCGCCGCGAAGTTTCCGTCCGCAAGCGCGAGGACCTCGTTGAGCATCGCGGAATCGAGGCTGCCGACCGGCGTCTCCCAGAGCACGCGTCCATGTTCATCCAGCCCCCATGCGCCCGCCTTGGGCCCGTCACCGGGCGCGCGGGCTCCCACCGCGACCAGCTGCCCCTTCTTGCTGAGATCGACGTCGTACCAGGAGTTGGCGGCCGAGACGTACCGCTTGCGCCACTTCGATTGCCCGCCGGGACGCACCCGATAGGCCGTCGCCGCGATATCTTTTTTGCCGACAGGGTGTCCATAACCGACCGCGAACACATCGCCCGATGCGAGCCGCACGACGCCGCGAATCCGGTCGTCATCCTTGCTCGATGACAGCCGCTGCTGCCACGCGACCTGGCCGTTCGCCGCAACGCGCATCATCCATGCGTAGTCGGTCTTGGCCTCGACCACCCCGACCGCGAAGACCTCCTTGCTGCCGGCGACCGCGCAATCGTAGAACTCGGCGGTGCCGTCGGACGGCTTGTACGTCTTCGAGGCGAGAAGCTTGCCATCGACCGTGTGGTGAAGCAGCAGCGCGCTGGTCTTGTTGTTGCCGACGATGACGGCGGTTGCATCGGCCATCAGCGCGATCGCGCGGCCGTTTTCAGCCGTCGTCGCGCTCTTGTAGTGGCGTTTCCACACCGCCTTTCCCTGTGCATTCCAGCGCGCGATCCACGCGCCCTCGGGCCATCCCTGGCGGCCGCATGTCAGGTAGTCGCCGCCGGGCAGCACCTTCACGTTGGCGAAATACTCGGTGAGGCCCTTTTCGCCGACGGGTCGCACAAAAAGCTTCGGTGTCCCCGCGGTGCATACGCCCGATTCGCACACGTTGGACGTCGTACACGGGTCGCCCGCCGAACAGTCAAAGCCGTTCGCCGCCGTCGTGTGTTTGCAGCTGTTGTCGACGCCGCAGTCATCGGCCGTGCACGGGTTGCCGTCGTCGCAGTCGGCCTTGACACACGGTGGCGTGGCGTCCTGTGGGCTTGTGTCGGGCGCGGATCGACCGGCGGTGTCCGACGTGTTGGATGCGACGTCGACGGGTCCGCTGCTGTCGTCGGGGAAGATGCTGTCGGGTGCCAACTCACGGGTACACGCCACCGCCATCACGGCGAAGAGAAGCGCAGCGAGCAGACGTATTGTTCCCGGCAGGCGCACGACTCCCGGCTCGCGGCTACACCTGGATATCACCACCTCGAAGCACCTCATTGAGCGACGTCTTCAGGTCCGTGGTGGGCTTGCGCTCACCGATGATGAGGGCACAGGGTACGCCGAAGTCACCTGCGGGGAACGACTTTGTTCGAACGCCGGGGATTACCACGGAGTTGGCGGGTACATGGCCCTTGTGTTCCATGGGCGTTGATCCGGTCACGTCGATAATGCGGGTGGACGCGGTCAGCACGACGTTGGCGCCGATGACCGCGCGCTCGCCGATGTGCATGCCTTCGACAACAACCGCGCGGGAGCCGATGAACGCGCCATCTTCGACGATGACCGGCTTGGCTCCGGGCGGCTCGAGAACGCCGCCGATTCCGACGCCGCCCGAGAGGTGCACGCGTTTGCCGATCTGCGCGCAGGAACCCACGGTCGCCCAGGTGTCGACCATCGTGCCTTCCCCGACACGGGCGCCGATGTTGACGTAGCCGGGCATCAGGATCGCGCCCTTCTCGAGGTGGCTGCCATAGCGGGCGACGCCGGGTGGAACAACGCGGACGCCTTGCGCGGCCAAACCTTTCTTGAGCGGGATCTTGTCGTGGTACTCGAACGGGCCCACCTCGTGCACCTTCATGCGGCGCATGCCGAAGTACAGCAGGATGGCTTGCTTGACCCACGCGTAGACCACCCACCCGTCGTCGGTTTTGCTCGCGACTCGCAGCGTGCCGCGGTCGAGCCGATCGATGACGTCCATCACCGCTTCGGCGTGGTCGCGGCTGGCAAGCAGGGTGCGGTCCGCGAAGGTCGCTTCGACCTTTTCACGCAGGGGGTTGGCCATCGTGGGACTCCTTCTACGGAGGGAGGGTAGGGTAGAGCGGGGTCGCGGACGATAGCCGCCACACGCGTCCGTTGCAAAGGAGCTGGAATGGACACCGATCGCCTGCTGCGCACCCTTCGCTTGCGAATTCGCCGCGCCGAACACGGCCCCGCACCGCTCCTTCCGACGGTTCGCTGCTCGCCTGACGGGGACCAGTTTACGTCGCTCGCAGCACAACGAACTTGAGCCCGAGCTGTGCCACGTGCCGGAAGTCCTCTTCGCTGCCGTCAACCTCGTACCCGCAAAACCTCATCAGGGCCCGCGCCGCCTTCGGATTGCGCCGCGCATAGTCGACCATGATCTCGCCGCCCTCTTCGTCATCGGCGAGATGCGCGGTCGCGTCGTAGCGTTTGCTGCCGACCTGGAGCGCGCACCCCGGGGTCTTGGCGAGGTTCTTGTACCAATGCGACTTCGCGCCAAACCCCGCGGCGAGGTGCCATGTCTTCGCCGCCGGATCGTGGCGCACGACCTCGAGCACGGTCTTCCGTGGCAGGCCGGACTTGGCGCCGGTGTGCATCAGCAGCAGGAAACGCCCGCCGAGCAACCAGCCCAGCCCCATGCGGTACAGCCAGATCGGCAGGCGGAGAAACAGCCGCGTCAGGCCTGTTGGGGTCGGTCGTTCCGCGAGTTTGCGCGCCATCTTGTACCTCTCGTTATTTGTCGTTGAGGGCATGAAACAACGGCCTCGGTGTCGCATCAAGCACAGTTCATGCAAGCGCGGGTCGGGGACCGGGAAACGAGCTCGCCAAGAACTTCGAATCGACGGCACTTGGCGTACCATGGCCGCCGGCCGGAGGTGTCCCATGGCCAAGCCCATCGTGCTTTCCTACCAGGGCGCAACGTCGCGCTTTGACCATCGCAAGCTGACCCGCGAGCGGCTCTACGGCAAACGCGCCCGTGTCCCGCTCGATCCCGACGGCGAAAAATGCGCGCGGGCCGAATTGACGACCGACGGCGACCTCCTGATCCGCTCCGGCATGACCGCCCAAGCCTACTTCGACGACGCGGCCAACCAGTTCGCGATCGGGGATCTCGTCGCCTTTGACGCCAACGATGACCGCATGGAGCGCGTCCCCTCGACCCTCGGCGTCGAACACGAGTTGGACGGGCCCGTCGACCCGGCCGAGGTGCTCAGCTTGAAGCTCGGCTCGGTGTTCATGCTCACCGCCGAAGAGCTCGACGACGCCCTCGCCCAAGCCCTGCAAGCCGGCTCCGTGTTCAAGTTCCCGTTCAAGTATCGGTTCGACTACCAGCCCGACACCGGCTACCTCGTCGGCAACGATAACGGCTACTTCGCGCTCATCGGCCGGCCGATTCAGACCGAGTGGGCGACGCTCGACCAGGAGATCCACGACACGTTCGACGACGACGGCGACGACGACCTCGACTTCGACATGTTCTAGAGCACTCCGGGAAACAAGAAGCATTCACCCCACAGCGGCATAACCATGCGCAAACTGCACGTCACCAACTCCGCGGGCCGCGACTCGACCGTCACCGTCAAGGTCCCGCCGCCACCCGTCGCCCATCGACTCGCGCTCGACCACGGGCACGTCACCTTTCGACGCTTCGTCGCGGCGGGGGAAAACGGCCTCAACGACGCGCTTGTCGAGCGGTTCGGGGACGAATACGGCGAGGCCCTCCGCGACGGCGATCCCGAGGTGGATGTCGAGGTCGTCGGCCGCGTGGTGGGGTCGACCGACCAGGTCTTTCTGTCCGGCGCTGGCGAGGTCCTGTATGCCGCGCCGCAGGTCATCGAGGTCATCTCGGGCCCGCTCGGCGAGGAACGGGAACGCCGCGAACCGGTCGATGTGCCGCCAACCGTTGACAGCGACCTCCCCGCGCGCTGGACCGGCCGCCAAATTCCCGTCGGTGAGGCGGTGCGACGCTTCGCCTTTCGCAGGAGCCTGCAGCTTTTTCACGTCGACGGCCTCACCTACGACTACCTGTACGGCATGGCCAAGGAGCTGAGCGAGGCCGGCGTCATGGTTCGCCTCGGCGGCGGCAGCAAGGGGCGCAAGCCGCTGATTTTGCAGCACAACGGATCGCCTTACCAGGGCTTTCTCGAGGGCCGCATCGACGGCGACAAGTACAAGCTGCTGCTGCACCTGACCAACCTCGAACTCAAGCGTCCGCCCGAGGCGCCTTTGGAGGACGGCGCATGAACGTGTACCGCACCGACAGTGCCAAGCCGCTTGGCAAAGGCTTTCGCACGTCGCTCAACTGCGTGACCGACGCCGAGTTGGCCCGCACCGTCGCCAACTACAAGCGCACCGTGGCGTCGTCGTACACGTCCCTGGCCGTCGATGAGCTGCCGCACTGGCTTCCCCCCGGGCCGGCGTGGGTGTCGCCCAAGATCGATGGCCAGCTCTGGTATCTCGTGCTCGAAGCCGGCGAAGCGATCCTCGTCAACCCGCGCGGTCGCGTGATCTACGGCGCGATCCCGGTGCTGGATGAAGCCCGCAAGAACGTCGCCCCCCGCGCTGTCGGCCGCACGGTCATCGCGGGCGAGCTGTGGGCCGTTCCCAAGTCCGGTCGGGTGCGCAGTGCCGGTTTGGCCACCGCCCTGTCCGGCGAGACCGACGCCGAGGTCAAACGTGTCGCGTTCACGGCGTTCGACCTCGTGTGGGGCGGCGATTCCGAGGCCGTCGCGCCTTTGGCCGGCTATCCCGCGCGCCTCGATGTGCTCAAGCGCCTGACCGACGGCGGCAAACGCCTGCGCGCCGTGGCCACCGAAGAGCTCGGCAGCGTCGAAGCGGTGTCCAAGCAATACGCCGAACACGTCGCGGGCGGTCGCGCCGAAGGGCTCGTGGTGCGGGCCTTCAGCGGCAAGATCGGCAAGGTCAAGCCGGTCATCCACATCGACGCCGCCGTCATCGGCTACACCAACAAGGCCGAAGATCCCGACCAGGCGCGCTCGCTGCTCATGGCCCTTATGCGCGAGGACGGCAGCTTTCAAATCATCGGCTCGGTCGGGAACATGGGCGACGAGGAAAACCGCCGCGAGATCCTCCGCCGCGTCGCCCCGCTAAGGGCCGAATCCGCCTACCGCCACGCCAGCCGAGACGGCGCCCTGTACCGCATGGTGCGGCCCGAGCTGGTCGTGCAATTTCGCATCAACGACGTGCAGTCCAGCGACCCGCGCGGGGCCTCCGTCAAGCGCATGGTCCTGCGCTTTGAAGGCGAGACCTGGACCCCGCTCAGCCGCATGCCCGGCGTCGCCATCTACCACCCGATCTTCGAAGGATTCCGCGACGACAAGCGCGTCGATCCCACCGACCTGCGCATGGCCCAGGTGCTCGACCGCTGCTTTGTCACCGAGCTGGAAGCGACCGCCGAAGTCGCCGATTTGCCGTCCAGCACGGTCCTCGCCCGCCGCGTTTTCACCAAGTTCGCCAAGAACGTGCTCGCCGTGCGCAAAATCATGGCGTGGCGCACCAACAAAGAGCACATCGACCCGCGCTACCCTGCGTACGTCGTGCACTACACCGACTACAGCCCGACGCGAAAGACGCCTTTGCAGCGCACGGTTCGTTGCGCACCGACCGAAGCCGACGCCCAGCGGCAGTTTGACGCTGTCTTGAAGGCCAAGAAGGTGCTCAAAGACGGCAAGCTCACCCGCGGATGGGAAGAGATCGAGGGCCGCAGCCTCGCGTTCGGCTCGACCCCGTCAAAATAGGCCGGCGCAGCGTCGCCTCACACACACCGTACAGTTGCGCGAAACTGGCCAGATACATACGATCTGTACACATCATCTGCATCAAAGGAGCAGACAATGCGCACCACCCTCAACATCGACGACGAAGCGCTCCGCAAGGCGATGGCCGTCTCTCCGGGGGCCACGAAAACAGCCGTGATCAACGAGGCGCTGCGCCGATACGCCAGGTGGGAGCGTCGCAAAGAGCTGCTTGAGCTGCGCGGGGTCGGCGGCTGGGAAGGCGATGTCGACGCGTTGCGTCAACGGCACAGCGAGGAGGAGTCGCCGTGAGGGTCCTTGTGGACACGTCGGTGTGGGCTGACTTCATCAACGGCGCGCAGACGTGGCAGACCGAGGCGCTCGCAAGGCTCGTGGCGGACGAACACGACATCGTCACATGCGGCGTGGTTGTTGCGGAAGTGTTGCAAGGCCTCCGTCCCGGCAAGGTGCGGCGGCGGCTCTCTGCGCAGTACGCGGACATGACCTGGTTGACGCCCGTTGAGCCTCACACCTACGTCGCGGCGGCCGATCTGTTCTCGCACCTGCGCCGCAACGGCGTGACGATCCGCTCCACAATCGACTGCGTGATCGCGGTTGTATGTGCGGAGGGTGACGCGCTGCTGCTGACCGCCGACATGGACTTTGAGCGCATTGCAGGCAACGACGCGTCGACTTTGCGGTTGCTGCGACGCGCCTGACCTCGTGCCGACCGCACCCGGCCGGGACCACCTTGGAGCCTGTCTTCGCTTGCCACCGGCCACGCCAGCTTGCCCGATCGCCAGTCGAACGCACGCGGTTGTCTCGACCAAATACCGCGTAACAAACCCGGGCGTGTAGAACACACGAAGAATGGCCCCACCCGTCTGCCGCATCCAGGCGATAGACGTAGCCGTGCCGAACCCGGGAGCAGCAGCCCTGGCCGTGACGTGCGTGGCAGAGCCGAAGAAAGCGCCTCGTCCGTGCCTGGCTTTGTGGCGATCCCTTGACCAGATTTGCATCGCACATTGAGAGGACCAGCGTGGACATCGCTTTCGAGACGACGTCGCCCGGTCTCATCATCGAATTCCAGGGCGGCGAACCCCTCGTGAACTGGCCCGTGGTGCAACACATCATCGAGTACGCGCTCCAGAAAAACGCCCTCGCCGGCAAGCAGCTGAGCTTCGCGCTGGTGACCAACCTCAGCCTGATGGACGACGAAAAGCTCGACTACCTGGTCGACCGCCGCGTGCAAATGTGCACCTCCCTCGACGGCCCCGCCGATATCCACGACCAGGTGCGCCATTTCAGCGGCGGCGCGTCCCACGAGCTCACCGTCGGCTGGATGGCTCGCATCAATGCCGCCTACCGCGCGCTCGGCCTCGATCCACACCAATACCGCGTGGAAGCTCTACCGACCGTCACGCGGCTCTCCCTTCGCCGCGCTACCGAGCTGATCGATCACTTCGCCGCTGTCGGCTGCAACGCGGTTTTCCTACGCGCGCTCGATCCGCTCGGGTTCGCCGCCACGACGCGCCGCAAGTTGGGCTACACGAGCGACGAATTTCTCGCGTTCTACGACGAAGCCCTCGACCGCGTTGTCAGCCTCAACCGCGAGGGACGCGACTTTGTCGAGCGCAACGCCGCTATGATCTTCGCCAAGGTGCTCGGCCACCACGAGCCAAACTTCCTCGACCTGCGCAGCCCTTGTGGCGCGGGTATCGGGCAGCTCGCCTACAACTACGATGGCCGCGTCTTCACCTGCGACGAAGGCCGCATGGTCGACCGCGCCGACGATGACTGTTTCGCGCTCGGCGACGTCGGGCAGGCTTCATATCGCGACCTGGTGACCCACAAGACCGTCGGGGCCATGGTCCTGGCGTCGACGCTCGACGGCGTCCCGCACTGTGCAACCTGCGTCTACAAGCCGTGGTGCGGAGTGTGCCCCGTCCACAACTACGTCGAGCAGGGGTCGATCCACGGTCGCATGGCCGATTCGAGCTGGTGCCGCCGATACATGGGCCTGTTCGACCTGTTGATGACACGGCTGCAGCGCGCTGACGACTTCGAGCGCACTCTCTTCGAACGATGGGCCCGCGTTCGGGAGCAAACCCACTTCGTCCACGACGGAGACGAGAGTCTGTCCGCCTCGTGACAACAAATAGTGAGGCCGTGCAGAAATCCGGCACGCTGGATTCTTGCGTTCATCTCGTGATTTGTACCTGCTCCCGTTCAGCGAACTCGGCCCGAGGCCCGATTGGAAGTCGCTGACTGAGCGATGGACGCCAAGCAAACTGGCCGGCGCCGAAACCACAACGTCAGCAGCGCCAGCACCACGACGAGCAGGCCGTCTCCCTGTTGCCCCATACGCTGGCTCGAGCACCCACCGAAGACCCCGCGAGAGCCCTGCGATGTCGACAACGAAGACGTCCCTGCGCCAGGATCGCCGCACGTCGGATTCAGCCCCTCACAGCTGCCAGCCGCGCACACGCCACTGCTGGTGCAAGGTTGGTCGTCGTCGCAGATGGTTCCGTCCTTGAACGGCACCAAACTGCAACCGCCAGTAGCGTGATCGCACCGCCCCGCCTTGCAGGGTTCGTTGAGCGCGTCACAGCGCGGTTTTCCCTCGCACGAACCGTTCGAGCACGCGTCGTGATCCGTGCAGGGGTCACCGTCGTCACAGCTGCCGCCGTCGTTGGACCCGATTTGCTGGCACGTGCCGAGCTTCTCATCGCAGGCACCGGCCTTGCACGCGGCGTCGAACTTGGTGCAGTCGCGCTTTTGGCCTTCGCATTCGCCGGCCAGGGAGCAGCGGTCGTCTTGGGTGCACGCGGCGCCGTCGTCGCACGCTTTGTTGTGATTCGCCGGCTTGGATCGGCACGCACCGTCCGGCTCTTCGCACACCCCGGCCATGCAATCCGATCCGTAGGCGCTGCAGTCGCGGGAATCGCCCTGGCATGAACCGCTGTCACACAGGTCGTTGAGCGTGCAGGCGAGCCCGTCGTCGCAAGGCGCCTTCACCTGCAGGTACTCACAGGCCCCGAGCGGGCATTTGACCTTGTAGCACGCGCCCTTGTCGCCGCAGCCGTTCACCGGATTGGCCCAGGTGGCGCAGTCGGGATCAGCCGCACCGCAGCCGCAATGACAGACTTTGCCATCCGCGTAGTCGGACTTCGGACAGCCGATCCACCCGGACGGGGCCGCCAGATAGAAGGACTTCCATTCGACGGTCTGTGAGGCGATCGGTCCGCCCTGCTCGGCGATCTTGTCATCGGGATCAACCCGCAGCCGCAGCGTGTGCTTGCCGGCCGCGATGCCCGTCGGAATCGTGCCCTTGTACTCGAACGTGTGCTCGCTGTGGGCCGGCATTCCCTTCTTGAACGTCCAACTGCCGATCGTCGCGCCACCCAGCGTCATGCGAACATCAAACGGCTTGGCGGCGACGTCTCCCGCGTTGCCGACGGTGGCGATGGCGGCGATGACGTCGCCTTTGACCAGGTCGTTGCAGTTGCCGGTGCAGGTCGGCCATTTGGCGTATCCGAAGGACTCCTCGTCAGCGATGATCTTGTCGAGCAGCACGTAGCGATGAGCGTGCAAGGCCGGTTTCTTGGCGCTTTTGCCGGATTTGTAGACGGTGCGGAGGTAGCCGTGGTCGTGGCCGGTCAGGAAGGCCATCGGCGGCCCATTTTTCCGGTAGCCCATGACGCTCAGCTGGTGCCAGTTGTGGGCGTAGCGCTGGTAGTGGCCGAACTCATGCAGGGCTGTGTCGAGCAGCTCGCCTGGCCACCATTTGAATGCCGCGTTGAAGTACACGCCGATCTGCGTGATCTGGCACTTCTTGGTCCACGACACCACCACGCCAACCGTGTTTTTCTTCTTCCACTCGTAGCAGGCGCCCTTATCCCAAGCGACAACACCGCGCTTGCCTTTCGCGTCGACGCAGCTCCCGTGGCCGTCTGCGACCTTCTTCAGCTCGTCGGTGGCGCCGTAGATGTCGTTCCACATCTGGGCCGCCGTGAGCACCGTCTTCTGGTCGGCGCTGCCCTTCGCCATGTTCTTGTGAAAGACCAGCGGCCACGTATTGCCGCCCGGAAATGTATCCACCTTCTTGGCGTCGCTGTCGCACTCCATCACCTTCCAGCCGGTGGCGTTGAACAGCACGATCGCGCTGCACGCCACGACCAGCGCAGTTGGGCGGCGACGGGTGGCGACGATCATGGCGGCGCGGGCCTCGCTATGGCGTCGGTCAGAGCCTCAAGCGCGCGCTGCAACGTCCAATCTGGGTTGCTATCGGCGACGTTCGGTTCAACCCGTCGGACCGGCAGCGAGTCGCCGTTGGCCTCGACCAGGACCGGCGGCTCATCCCGTGGCGGCCGTCGCCCCTGCCAGCCGTGTTCGCTCAACCCGACCACCGCCAACCCGTCTGCGGTGACCGGCCGACCGTCGACGACCCGAATAAAGCCACCGCGGCCGCCGACGAGTCGCAGGCCCCGGTCTGTCAGCTTCACGGCGACGACCAACCGGTCTCCCACGGCGAATCGCGGCGCGTGGCTGGTGGCAAACGTGCGGTCACCGATCTTGCCGCCGAGCAAGACGATATTGAAAGTCGACGGTGCGGCCTGACGCTGATCCCGGATCACCTGCCACGGCCTGACCAACGCGTCGGTCCAGATGACGCGGTTCTTACGGCTTCCAATGGTCCCGTCGCGGGATTTCAGCCGGAGCACCTCGACAGCGCCCACGAATGCGGCGTCGGCTCGAACGCTCGCGAGCCAACTGGGCGCGGGTGATGAGTCCCGGTGGGGCGCTATCGACGGACGTCTCGCCCCGGGGCGCCTAACCTTGCGCGGCTGCGCTGCTGGGAGGCCACCGGACGAATGGCCACTGCTGGCCGCGACCGCTTGCGGATCGGCGCGAACCGGCGCGGGCTTGCTGCAGCCGGCCGCGAGCACCGCCGTCACAAGGCCAAGTGTCCAGACGATCCGTCTGTCGCATACAAAGGCATCGCAACCGTGCTGCACCGCAACCCCCGACGTCGGCCGTCGAATCAACGTTGATACGCCGATTGTATACCAACCCTGCGAAGACGAACATCGGCGCGGTCGTTGCCTCGCTGTGGACGGTGGCGATCGTCTCGGGTGCGACGTTTATCGGCTTGGGCTGGATCTGAGCGTGCGCCGACTCGATCCGTGGCTACCGGTCGCGAAGTTCGATGGTTCCGTTTGCATCGCGAGCCACCGACCTGGCTTCCCTGCGAGTCCTTGCCCGCCGCCGGATCCAGCGGCATCCATGCCGGTATCATCGCGTGTCCGTCCCCCGTGCAAATCGCCTGTTGCGACCCCCGCTTGCTGTCGACGTACCCGTCGCAAGCGATCGAGCGGCACGAACCCACCGGCTTTGTTTCGTCGCGCTATTCGGGCTGTTCGCGGTCTATTCGGCGTGGTTTGTGACGCCGGGGCTGGCCCGCGCCCCGTCCGAACCGGCGTTGACCATGCAGGCGCGCGAAGGTCGGCAGCTCTTTCATCGCCACCAGTGCGTACCCACCGGCGTCAAACTCGAGGCGCGGCTGCGGCGGGGGGAGCTGCGCCGCCCATTCCGGCCGCAGCCTCGCGTTCGGCTCGACCCCGTCTGAATAGACCAGCCCGCGGAGGCCGGGGCGCTTCTACACCGCGAATTCGGGCGCCTGGCTGCGGATCATCAGCTTCTCGTACAGCCTCGGAAACAGCCGCCACAGGGCCAATGACGCCACGGCGACCGGGGTAATGAGCAGCGTTCGGCGCCGCCTCAAGACCGCGTCCACGATCTGCTCAGCCGCCTCTTCCGGGCGCAATTGCCGACCGACACTGCGACGTTTCGTACCCAACTCGCCGTCACCGCCGCCGCTTGCGCGCCGATCCATCGCTGTGTTGATGAACCCTGGGCTGACCACAAGCACGCCGATCCCGTCGCCCGCCACCTCGGTTCGCAGCGACGAGAAGAAACCCTGCATCGCGTGTTTGCTCGCGGCATAAGCGGTTCGGCCCATCAGCGGCGCGAATCCGGCCACGCTGGACACCGCGACGACCCGGCCCCGTGTGCGTTTGAGGCTGGGCAGGGCGGCTTGCGTGCAGAACATCGCGCCAAACAGGTTGACCTCGACCACGCGGCGCAACACCTCGGCCTCTGTGTTCGCGAGCAGGCTGCGATGGGTGATGCCGGCGTTGTTGACCAGCACGTCGATGTCGCCAAAGGTGCCGACGATCGTGTCGATGGCGGCCTTGCACGCTTTTTCGTCGCGGATATCGCACGGGACGAGCAGGTTTGTGACGCCCGCTTCATCCAGTGAGCGTCCCGCTGTTTCGAGCGCATCCGGCGCCACGTCGATGATGGCAACCCGCGCTCCGAGCGCCCCGAATTGACGCGCCGTCTGCAGCCCCAACCCGCCAGCGCCGCCGGTGACCACCACGACCTTGCCGTCGACGGGATCGACCGATTCGAACACGCGGCCGACGGAATTCAGCTGCTCAAACACGGCCTCAAACACGGCTGCTCCTGTAGGCGGCGAAGACCTCGCGGCTTGATTTGCGGGGCCGGTAGCCGAACTCGCGTTTGAGTCGGGCGTTGTTCATGACCGGCCGGTGCTTGAGGAACATGACCTGCTCGGGGCCATAGCTGGTGAGGTTGTGCCGGCTCAGCACGTCGAGCGACCGTCGCAATACGGCCTCGGGGACCGGGATGTAGCGGCGTCCCATGCCCGAAGCGACCTCGCGCAAGGTCATCACGCCATCGCCTGTCAGGTTGTAGATGCCAGGTTTTCCGCCGCGCACCGCCGCTTGCACACAGCCCACGACGTCGCGGTCCCAGATGAAGCAGAACGGCGTGTCGACCCCCGCGATGCCGATGACGACGGGGCGCTCGAACATCGCGGTGATTTGGTTGGCGACGGACGGCCCGAGCACCGTGGAGACGCGGAAGATGACCTGCTCGAGCTCGGGATGTGAGGCACGGAAGTCGGCCAGCATCTGCTCGACGAGACGCTTGTGGTGGCTGTACGCGAAGACCTCGTTGCCGCGCAGGGGATCGTTTTCGTCCAGCAGGGGGCTGTTGTCGGCGTGGTAGCCGTACGCGGCGCCGCTGCTGGTGTAGACAAAGCGCGTCACACCCGCGTCGACGCACGCCTGCAGGACGTTGCGCGTGCCGTTGACGTCGACGTCGTACTGCAATTGCCGCGTGTCACCAGGTGGCGGGGTCACCACAGCCGCGAGGTGGACAACGGTGTCGATGCGCTCGTCGGCGAGTGTCGTGGCCAGCTTGTCGGAGCGGATGTCGAGCACACGATGGTCGACGCGGGCCACGTATCGGTGGCTTGGCGTTGGTCGAATATCGGTCGCGATTACAGCTTCGATACCGGCGTCGTTCTTGGCGAGCGCTTCGGTAACCAGGCGGCCGACATAGCCGTTGGCGCCGGTGATCAGCACGCGTCGGCCGGCAGGTGTTGGGGTGTCGGTGGGGTTCATGATGTCCTCCATGGACTGCAGGTGCTTGGTGCCCGACTACTTGCCGGCGGGTTCAGCGTGCATGTCTTTGAAGGTCTTGAGCTCCGGCGCCCACAGGTGCGCGACAGGGTCGACGTCGACGTGGATGACCGCGGGTTTGCCGGACGCCACGGCGCGCTTGATGGCGGCGTTCAGCCCGGTGGGGTCGGCGACGCGTTCACCGTGGGCGCCCATCGCGCGACCGAGCACGTCGAACTCGATCTCGTGCAGGTCGGTGTTGATGGTCTCTTCGGGCGAGAGGTTTTGACCGATGGCCTTCTTCGCCAGCGTCTTGACCGGCTTGAGCGCGAACTGCTGGTTGATCTTGACCATGCCCCACTGCTTGTCGCAGAGCACGACCCACACGACCTGCAGGTTGTTGCGGACGGCGGTCTCGACCTCCTGCTGGTGGAACGCCATGGCGCCGTCGCCGATGATGCAGACGACCGGGCTGTTGGGGCGCGCGACTTTGGCGGCCACCGCTTGCGAGACACCGGCGCCGAGCATGCCCATCTTGGCGGTTCCGAGCACCGTGTTTGGCGTGCGTACCTGGTGATAGAAGTGGCCCCAAATCGACGTGTTGCCGCCGTCGACCACGAGCACCGCGTTGTCGCCGAAAACGTCCTGGCAGGTCCCCGCGACGTGGGCGGGATGCATCGGCATGGACGTGCTCTGCAGGTGTTCATCGAGCTTGGCGCGGCGCTGGTTGCGGGCTTTCGTCAACCGGGCCAGCCAGCGCTTGCGGGCTTTGCGTTCGGGTTGGAAGCGTCGGCCCAGCTCGTCGGCGAGCAGCTGCAGGAAGACCTTGACGTCGGCCTGGACGCCGAGCGCGACGGGGCGGTTGTTGCCGATGGCCGCGGGCTCGAGGTCGACCTGGATGACCTGCTGCTTGGCCGGGGTGGCCCAGTACGGTGCCTTTCCCCAGAAGTCGGTTTCGCCGAGCCGGGAGCCGACAACGAGCGCCATATCGGCTTCGCACCGCGCCTTCTTGACGGCGGCCGTGTACATCATCGGCAGCGCGTGGTCGCTGCGTTCGTCGAGCACCGCGCGGGCGCCCCAGCTGGTCGTGATCGGTGCATCCAGCAGCTCGGCGACCGCGTTCAGTTCGTCCCAGGCGCCGGCATGAAGCACCCCCGAGCCGGCGTGGATCATCGGCTTGCTGGCGCGCAGCAGGAGCTTGGCGGCCTCGCTGATCTGCTGTGATGAGGGCGACGGCGCGCTGACGAGGTGCGACGTGCCGGGCTCGCGGAACCAGCTCGGATCGACGTCGACGGCGGTGTTCATGATGCTCTCGGGCACGTCGAGGTGAACGACACCCGGGCGACCGGTGAAGGACTCGCGGATCGCCTTGCGGGTGAGCTCGGCGAGGCGGTCGACGGTGGGGACCGCGACGCTGAACTTGGCCATCGCGCCGATCACGTCGACCTGCGGGAAGTATTGGAAGGTGCCGCCGCGCTCGGGGTAGCTGATGCCGGCGCGTCGGCAGCTGGTGATGAGCAGGACGCGGTTGCCCTCGGCCTCTTCGACCGCGACGCCGGGCAGGGCGTTGGCGACGCCGGGGCCGTTGCTGGCCATGCACACGCCGAGCTCGCCTTTGAGCCGCGCATAGGCACCGGCCATGTGCACAGCGCACGTCTCGTGGCGGGGGGTGATCAGCTCGATGCCGTGGGCGCCGAACGTCGAATACATGCCGAAGTAGGTGCCGTCGATGATGCCGAAGACGTGCTTGATGCCTTCGGCCGCGAGAATGCGGGTGATGATCTCGCCGCCCTTGATGGTCTTGGCTGCGGCGGGTGCCCGAAGGCGCTTGGCGATTTGCATGTCTGTCTCCGTCTGCGTTGCGCTTGTTTGCTTTTCGTTGCGGCGGCCCGTTGCGGTCCGAGCGGCCTTGTTGTCGCCAGGTGAGAGAAGGTATAGCGGACTTTAACCGATCGGTCAAACCGTTCGGTTAACAATCCCGAGATTCCGTGCGACAGTGCCGTCGCGTGGCTGTGTCCGGCCCGCTCATCAAGGCTTGCACCGCGGAGGTTCTCGAGATGGCAGGCGACCGTTCGCGCGCGACAAACACGGCGTCGAAGAAGGCGTCCGGGAAGGCGTCCAAAAAGTCGTCAAAGCGCCGCTCGCCGGCACGAAAGGGCGGCAAACGTGTCGATCACGAGGACCGCAAGCAGCGCATCCTCGAAGCGGCCGACACGCTCTTTGGCGAGCAGGGCTACGACGGCACCAGCGCCCGCGATATCGCGGAGGCGGCCGACGTGAACAAGGCGCTCGTCTTCTATTACTACGGCAGCATGGCCGAGCTGTTCGCGATCGTGTTGGAGCGCTACTACGACGCCCACGCCCGCGCGCTCAAGGACGCCTTCGACGCGTGCGGCACCGTGCGCGAACGGCTCCACGGTGTGATCGACGCGTACATCGATTTCATCAACACCAATCGCCGTTGGCCGCGGCTCGTCCAGGGGCAGATCGCCAGCGCGGGGACCCACAACCATCTCATCGCGCGCAACCTCGCGCCGCTCTTCCAGTGGACCGAAAACGCGCTAGCAGACGTCACGTTTGCCGATGGCCCGTTGGCCGCGCGCCAGTTTTTCCTCACCATCGCCGGCGCCGTCATCAACTACTTCACCTACGCGCCCGTGCTCGTTGACGTCTGGCCCGATGACCCGCTCGCCGAGTGCGCGATCGATGACCGGCGCGCGCACATTCACTGGCTGGTCGACGCCGTGCTCGACCGCTTGCAGGCCGCCAAGCCGACTTGAAGCGTCGGAGCACGCCGCTGGCGCGTCGTGCCGGTCGGGTTCGGAGACCGAGTCGGCGGCGGCGGCCGAATGGCGGAACCGGAAATGGCAGATGGCGGATTCTCGGAGGCCGGAAAGCGGATGAGAGCCGGGGAATGTGCAACGTCGGCACCACAACCCGCAAACCGATGCCGGTCGACCGCTCCCGACCGCCGCCTTTCACGCAGCCGCAACGAAACTTCGCGCCCGGCCACGGTCAGGAGCCCTCACCGACATCGAGCCGCGGGCTCTCCGCCTTGTTCCGGGGCCGGAGGGCTCTGGGACGGTGGGGACGCGCGAACGAGGGCAACGCACGGCGGGGCCGTAGCGTTGCTGGACCGAACAGCCCCGCTGACCTGGGGACTCTGGCGCGGAACGCCATACACCGCCGTCGGCCCGTGGAATCGTTGACTGCAATGCCGATCAGATCAACCATTGGCGTATTAACAAGACGGCTGCTTCCGAGTCTTCACTTGGAGAATGCGCGGATCGCGCGTGGCTTTTTGACCACGGGGCGCTGCGGCCAGACGTGTAGGAGAGTGTCATGGTTCGTTTCGGTGGAGCGTCGTTGAAGCGCGCCCGGTTCGTCAGGTTGCTTCGGCTTTGCACGGTCGTTGTTCTCGCGGTTCCTGCGCTCGCTCATGGCGAGGCCAACAAGCCGGACGTCGCCCCCAAGGAGGACGCCAAGACGACGGCCCAGGCGGAGGACCCGAAGAATGCCGCCCAGTGGCGGAGCAAGCGCAGCGGTTTGGAGACTGGGAATGCTTCGACCGGTCTTCCCAATAGAAACGCGTCCGCAAGCGCACGTCAGCCAATCCCTCTTACCCTGCGCCAGAAAAGCGTCCAATCTGCATTCCAACTGCACATTGGACGCATTCCTTCGTGAAGACCGCCCTCCCCAGAAGCCTCGAAGCGGCGGCGATCATCGTTTGGTCCACGGACCGAGGCGAGAGGCCGAGGGACGCAAGGCGCAAGTGCGCCGCACGCTGTGGGAAGGTGCCGAAAAATGACACGTTTTTGGCACCAGGGCCCGGGCGCCGGCCCCTCAACGAAACAACAACCCAGACCATCGTGGAGTCCGAATGGACGCACCGATGATCGAGGCCCTCGAAAGCCGCCGTCATAAGGTCAGGCACTCACTTTCCCGTGGTGCTCGTGACCGGTCCCCGGCAGGTCGGCAAGCCCAGTCTCCTGCGTCACCTCGCGCGGGACACTCGCAACTACGTCACGCTCGACGACCCCGTCATGGCGGCCCTTGCCCGAGACGAGCCTGCGCTGTTCTTGCGTCGGTTTCCCGCGCCGTTGTTGATCGACGAGGTCCAATATGCGCCGCAGCTGCCGCCCCTCATCAAGATGGCGATCGACACCGGGCAGCGAGCTGGTGACTTCTGGCTCACCGGCTCGCAGCAGCTCCACCTCATGCGCGGGAATGATTCGCGCACCCGTGCTAGCGTGGTTGCAACCGCTTACTCCGTCCGTCGTCCGCGACGTCACCCACTCCACTCGGAGGACCTGCAGCCATGTCCGACAACGTCGAAGCCTTCATCACCGATTCGTTCAAGGGCGCCTGGGACCTGTTCATCAAGTACCCGGTGCCCTACATCCTCGCCTTCATCCTGGTCGCGGTCGTCGGCACATTGACGCTCGGCATCCTCGCCGGGCCGCTCGCGGTCAACTATATCAACATGATCCGCACCGGCATGGCGGGCGATGAGCCGAAGATCGACCAGCTGTGGGCGTTTGGCGACATCCTCGTGCCAGCGCTGCTGACGGGGATCCTCATGGGTATCGCCGTCACGCTCGGTTTCATCTTCCTGGTCCTGCCGGGTATCGCGCTCATCTTGCTGTTCACGTTCGCCTTCCACGAGCTGTCCTACCGTCCGGCGGGTCCGGTCGAAGCGATCAAGGCCAGCGTGCAGATCGTCCTCGCCGAACCGCTCAACGTACTGCTGCTCGTCATCGTTGGCGCCTTTGCCAACATCTTGGGCAACGCCATCGTCGTCGGCGTGCTGGTGACCGGACCGATCACGGCCATCGCGTACACGATCGGCTACGAATCGCTCGTGGGCGTCGAATAGCCCCTCTGCTTTGCACCCCCGCCTTTACGCTGCTGGACCTCGATCGCAATGGTGGGCCTGTTTGGGCTGGTCCGCGAAGGCTCCCCGCGGCGTGCAGACCAGCGCGAGCACAAGCAGCGCCGGCACCGCAGCTCGGCGGCTCATGGTTGCCCCGGCCTCCATGCGCATGTCGCCCTTGTCATCGCGCCGGATTGAGACGCCTCAAGCTTGACGGTAACGCGGCGCTCGCTCGCCGACGCCAGCGCGTGGTATTTTGGCCGTTAGATGTCCGCATCGACCGTCGAACACGCCTCATCGAGAGTGCCATCCGCCCTCGTGGCCGCCGCATTATTGGCGGTCGTTGCCGTTTGCGTCGGCTGTGGGCCGGTCCGGATGCTTCGGCGTAACGCGCTTGTCCCCATGACCCAGGCCCCATTGACCGGCGTCAATCCGTTGCGCAAGGGAGACGTCCGCCTGCAGGCTCTTGGCAGCTGGCGACCGACATCCGTGTCCGGCCCCGAGACGGTAGCCGATCCCGATGAAACGCTCACCGGCAGCGCGGGACTGATCGACACGTACGTCCCAGTTCTCCAGCTCGGCGGCGCGTTGCGGGTGGGAATCGCCGATTTCATCGAGATCGGCGCCGCCGTTGCCGTTTCGAGCCTCGAATGGGCCGCTCCTTTGCAGACGCCTGCCGTGCGCGCTCCATCGTCTGAGCAGGCGCAGCAGTGGGTGGTCGGCACCGGGCTGCGGCTGAACAAGCGGCTGCCCCGTGTGCCGTTGACGTTGAGCGTCCACGCGGGGCTCGCCATCACAGACATCTGGCAAGTCGACTACAAGTGCACGAATTGTTCGGACGGGAGCCTCACCGCGGACGCGCTGTGGTTCGTTCTGACCAAGGGCAAGCAAACGTCGGCGCCAGACGTCGACGATCCGCCTCCCAAGGTTCGGGTCCATGCGATGAGCAACGAATACATCGCCGTCTTCAACGGAGGCATCGGTCTCAGCGGCCAACTTTCCGAGCATTTCGCAGTGGGCGGCGTCCTCGCGATGACCGAGACGCCGTACAACTTCCCGGGCGGTACAACCGATGTGATGACGGCCATGCGCGTCCTCTTCGCCGTGGGGTTGACGGGCCGGCTGGACATCTGGACCGCCGACATTCGCGGCGTCTATGCGGTCGGCCCCCAGGGCGATGCGTCAACGGGTCCAGTCATCGACTTCCGGCTCGGAATCACGCTCTGAGAGCCCGCGCCAAACGCAGACTCGGGGGGGTGATCTTTTGCCCATTCAACTGTCGCCGCCCGGCCGGATCACACCCCGCGTCCGCTCGGCTGTCCGAGGCGTTGGTTCAGCTTGCGGCGGGGTTGCCGGACAAACACAACACCCGCGTCATGGTCATGAGCGGCGATGCTGTGCCTTATGCCCACCTCATCGGCGCCATGGACGCGGTGTTGGCGTCATGCGAAGGCGAATCGGCGCGCTGCTTGCACAAGATCTCGGTCGGCGACGCGACGATGTTCAGGACGCGCTGAATTTGCGGGTTGGTGTGCCGTTTATTCGCTGCACTTCTCGGACAGAGGCTGGTAGTTGCAGCCGCCGGACGCGTCGCACAGGTCGAGCGTGCAGGTCTTCCCATCGACGCACGTCTTGAGAGAAGCGCCCGCGCACTTGCCGGCGTCGCCGCAGTCCCAATAGCCCCACCGGTCCGTTCGCACCAGGTCGAGCATCGTCTTGCCCGCGATGACGCGGCGGGCGACGAGGTTCACCCCGCCCCGATCGTTGAGGTTGGCGGCTCTTCGATTGAGGTAGGCCTGGCCGGGGAGCCCAGGCAGGCTGCGCTTCCAGACGGTCTTTCGCAGGTCGGCGCGCAGGCCGAGGATCTGCAACGACGGCGCCTGGCCCGAGGAGGCGGCTCGCATCAAGGTGAGCAGGTTCAACCCATCGGCCCGCGTGGCCAGCCCCATCACGGCATACGTCCCGCCGTCGCTGATTTCGCTCCTGTACAGCTCCTTGCCCGAGAGCGAGATGTGCCGGACGTCGATGCCGGTGGTGGAGGTTGCTGTCTTCTTGAACTCCCCAACCGCAATGAAGCCGGTCGTGTGCGTCATCGCCGCGCAGTGGGTCAGCGCGCTGAAGTGGTTGGAGCCGCCGTACAGCTTGGCGTACACGGGCTTGTTGTTGGCGTCGAGGCGCGCGACGAACCCGGCCGGCCGAACCGTCTTGGGACCGTTTGAATACGTCGGCGCCGCGCCACATATGAAGCTGCCGTCGTCGGACGTACGCAGCGCGTTCATCGCGTACAGGTACTGGTATTTCATCGTGAACGGCACGTCGACGGACGAGACGATCGGCGTCTTCGGCGTCCCCGTGTTCAGGCGGATGACCCTGAGCGTAGGACCCGACTTGCCGATCAAGGAAACCACCGACCGCATCGCGGACAGGCCGCGCTCGTAGAGGAACGCATTCGCGCACGTGTGAAGCTTGCTATCGCATGTCTTCTCGGCCCAAACCACCTTGTGCGTGTCGGTCACTCCGTACATCGTCAAATCCTTGCTGCCCTTGAGCTGGCCGATAACGACGAGGCCTCCCTGCAGCGCATGGGCGTCGAGGATCTTGTCGTGCACCACGTTGCCCACTGGCGCGTCGAAATACAGCTTGCCGTAGGCGTCGGCGCGAACAACGCGCAACCTGCCGGCCGATGTCGTTCCGATGACGGTCTGGTCGTCACCGCCGGTCGAAACGGTAGCGACGAGCGTGGCCAAGGACGTCGGCGCGCTGTTGCGGTACAACCGGGCCAGCTTGCCGTGCACGCACTTGCCCTTCGTGCAGCGGCCCTCCAATGAACAGCTATTGGGTGCGGCGCAGGCGATTCCCTCGGCCGCGACGTGCTTGCACCCTTTCGTGCCGATGCAGACGTCGATGGTGCACGGGTTGCCGTCGTCGCACTTGTTCGGCGGCAGGTCCAGGCAGCCGCCGGATTCGCTGCAGCTCTGGTGCCCCCACGTGTCGACCCGCATCATCTGGGCGCGTCGCGTCCCCGACAACAACAGCCCGCCGGCCAACGCCATCGAACCGTCGGGCAGGGCCGTCATCCCCCCCCAGCGCGCCGTCGTGGATGCTGGCGTATGCTGGCGTTCGGATCGCGTTGCCAAACGAATCCAGGATCGCCATGCCGGCGACGGCTGAGCCGCTCTTCAGCTTCTTTGTCGTGGTGGTTGCGATGAAGCCGTTGTCGTCCACATGCAGGTCGCTGGGAAAGACCTCAAGCGGGAATTTGCGCTGCCAGGTGACGGCGCCACCAGCGTTCAAGCGCGCGACGAATCCCCCCGCGATTCCGCTACCCGAGGCGGTGCCGGCCACGACGTGACCGCCCTTGGGGTGGGATTTGACGGCGACAACGTCATTCCATTGTCCCCCCGCGAGGAACGTCACCGCCTTGGTGACCTTGCCGGACGTTGCATGGAAGCGCAGCAACCCAACAGAGTTGTAGCCGGTGCCGGTTCGATGCGTTCCAGCGGCGACGATCGTTCCGTCGGCGTCGACGGCGACATCGCGGTAAGATGCCTTCATGCCGGGCTTGGACGCGATCTCCCAGGTCACAGTCTGGTTCTTGTCCACCAAAGCGATGTACGGCGCCCACTTCGACGAGGTCTTGGGGTGATGGGTCCCGACTACCACCAGCGAACCGTCGCTGAGCGCCGCGACAGCGTGCCCGGTCATCTTCGAGTCCTTCGGCCCGAGCAGCGCTTGCGACAGTCCCTTGAACGACGTTCCGTGGCGTCGCTCGATCACCAGGCGCCGCTGTTGGCCCTTGGGCGTGCCATTGAGGACCACCACCCAGTGCCCGAGCGCATCGACCGCGACGTCGGTCACCCGGCCGTGGTCTTCTGTCGACGTGTAGTTCGTCCACGTCGCGGTCTGCCCGGTGCCGTGTCCGCGGTCGTCGGTCTCGTACACGAACCCGGTGAAGCTCTTGCCGTCCTTGGCGTAGCGCACGCCACCCCAGAGCAGTTTGCCCAGGCTCGAGCGCGCGACGGCGTAGAACTCCGTACGTCCGAAGCCCGTGTTCAGGATGCGGTGAAAGAGCTTCTGCTTGGTGCCCTTGCCGCATTGGCCGGCCTTGCACATCGAACCGAAGGTGCACGGGTCGGCGTCCTCGCAGGGCGCGCCGTCTTTCTTGGCGACGGCGATGCACTTGAAGCTGTTCGCCCCGGTGCCGACGCATTGGGCGGCTTCACAGGGGGCGAGCTTCATCTTGCAGACGGCCTTCGTACCCGCCGTACAGAGGCCCTTGGTGCAGGTGTCGTTGACCGTGCAGGCGTCGCTGTCTGCGTTGCAGATCTTGGCCTCCATCGCGCCGGCCGAGAAGCTGCACGTGCCCTTCTTCTTGTCACAGGTATCCGCCGTGCACGCGTTGCCGTCGTTGCACATCTTCGCCGCGTGCACGCAGCCGCTCTTGGGGTCGCAGCTGTCCTGGGTACATTCGTTTCCGTCGTCGCACTTCTTGGCGGTCCCCGCACAGCTGCCCTTGCCGTCGCACGTGGCCGTGAGCTTGCAGGCATCGCCGACACACTTGGCGCCTGCCTTGACCGGTTGCAGGCCGCACTTGCCGGTCTTGGGATCGCACTGCGCCTTGAGGCACGCCGAGTCGTCGCTCTTCTTGCAGAACACGACCGAGGCCTTGTTGAACACGCACGCCGCGACCTTGAGCGACTTGTCGCAGTACCACGTGCCGTTGCACAGGTTGCCGTCGTCCTTGCCTTCGCAGTCGGCGTTGGATTTGCATTTGCACGTCACCGCGGACGCCTTGCAGGTCATCCCCTTGCAGGCCTCGCCGCTGGTACACGAGTCGCCGTCGTCGCAAATGTAAGGACCCTTATCAATCGCGTCTCCTGGCAGCTTCATGCGCCATTTACACGCCTTGGTGGGCTTGCCCTTGGCATCGAGCGTGTCGGTGCAAACGAACGTGACTTCGGCGCGCGGTCGCATCGCGCATTTGCCCGTTCCGGGCTGACAGACGTTGTGCGCGCAGTCGCTGTCCTTGACCGATTGGCACGTCACCAGGCTGGCCGGGTTGGGCTTGCATGTGCCCGACTTCTGTTCGCAGAACTGCAGGCCGTTGCACTTGTTGCCGTCATCGTGCTTTTCGCAGTCGGCGTCCTTCTTGCACAGGCACGCGTTGGTGCCGGGCGCGCACACCCCGGCGTTGCAGCGATCGCCGCTGGTGCACTTGTCGTCGTCATCGCATGTCGTGCCCATCTTGGCGGGTTTGGGGCCGCACAGCCCGGTCGACTCGTTGCATGCGTTGACGATGCACGGGCCGGCCTTGCCCGCTGGACACGTGATGATGGACGCGGCGTTGACCTCGCACTTGCCCTTCTTCGTGTCGCAGAAGTGAACGCCATTGCACGGGTTGCCGTCGTCGACCGCGGCGCAATCGGCCGTCGTCTTGCAGCTGCAGGTCTGCAGGCCGGTGCAGGCTGATTTGCCGTCCGTGCCCACCTTGCAGGCGTCGTTCTTGGTGCACTTGTCGCCGTCGTCGCAGGGCGTCGTGTCCGGGCGGTTGGTTGTTGTGCACTTGCCGGTCTTCGGATCGCAGGCTGCGACCTGGCAAAGCGCATCGCCAGACGAGCATGTGACCGCGGTTCCAGGCTTGGTTCGGCAGCGCCACGGCAGGATGGCCTTGTCGCAGAAGACCGCGCCGTTGCACTTATCGCCGTCGTCCTTGCAGTCCGTGGTTTCCTGGCACTCGCAGGCCGAGAAGCTGCCGGCTGCGCACTTGCCCGCGTCACAGGCGTCGCCGATCGTGCACGGTTTGCCGTCGCTGCAAGGCACGCCCTTGGGCTCGGGGACCATTTTGCAGGACCGGTCGGGTTGGCAGCGGTTGCGAAGGCAAGGCGTGTCCTTGCTCGCGTCGCACGTGCACGCAGCAACGTCGGCGGGCGCCGAAACCGTGTCGCTCGTTCCTTCTTGCGCGTCGTTCGTTTCGCCGCCACAGGAGACGAGAATGAGCGCGGCCGCCGGGATTGCGACAAGCGCCAACAGGCGCACGCAACCGTCCGTACGGTCGCCGAAAGCAGTCGGCATCCAAGGCTCCGAAATAGTGGCGCATGCGCCGTGATTCGATCGTGGGGACGAGTGCGCCGAAGTTACCACGGAAGGCCGAGGCGCCGCGAGCCAGATTCACTTCGAACCCGCCCGATCCGCACGGGGCGCTTCTGAATGCTGTTTGCGCTACCGTGGGTGCAACCCGGAGAAAAGACATGCCGCGTCGCCTCATCCCGCCGCTGCTCGCTCTACTGGTCGCCGCCTGCGGCAAAGAAAAGCCCGCCCAGTTGCCGCCAACAGCTGCCCCCAAAGCCGCGCCCGCCAAAGCTGCCTCGCCCAAAACCGCGCCGGACAAGCCTCCGGCAGCCGCAACCGCCACAGCCGCCCCATCCGCCGAACCCAAGCCCGCACCCGCTGCAGCAACGGTGACCGACGCGACCGGCGACGAGCCCCTCTACTTCGACCGGCCCCTTACCCGCGCTGACGTCGCGAATCGTTCGCTTCGGGAGCTCTCGCTCATCCGCAACACGATCTTCGCCCGCCACGGCAACACCTTCGTCAAGCCATGGCTCGACGACGAACGTGAGCTCAGGTTGCTGTCGGCCCGTCGCGGCAAGTGGCTCGGCGGCAAGACCATCAGCAAGAAAGAGCGCACGCCACTTGAAGATCCGACCTTGCTCGACGGCCAGCTCGCCCTCGGACCGCTCAAGAAGATGTCCCGCCGCGACCTCCGCCTGCTCCGCAACACCGTCTACGCGCGCCACGGGTACCGGTTCAAAAGCGTCCTGCTGAGCGCCTACTTCGCGTCGACGGACTGGTACAAGGCAGACCCCAGGTTCACTGCGAAACGCCTGACTGCGGTCGATCAGCGCAACCTCAAGCTGATCCGCAGCGTCGAGGACAAACACGGCGGGCCCCTCTCCGACGAGGCGCATGTCGAAACCAGCGATTGGTTCGCCCTGGCCTGATGAGTCGCTGCGGCCGGTCGGTCGCTTTCACCCCTCATCGCCATCACCCCTCTCCGCCACAAACCGCGAGCATCGCACCCCGCCCGGTCCGCTGACCGAGCCGGGTTCCGAGCGAGCTCAGCAGTTTCAACACCCCCGCTGCATCGTCGCTGAGGCGCGCTTTTTCGCCGCCCAATCCAGCGCGCAGGGGTACGATTTCGACCTTCGGTGGCGCATCGGCGCGGAGATCGATGGCGAGTCCGAGCGCCTCCTTTTCGTGGGTGCAATCGCAGGTGAAAGCCACGTTGCCAAGGCCCCAGGCGACGACCTGTCGACCGTGCCGCGTGATCTTGCCGATGGTGTGCTGCCCATGAACGGCCACCACGTCCGCGCCGGCCTTCAGCGCGCTGTTCACGGCTTGTTGTGTCGGCTCCGACGGCAGGTACGACGGCGGGCCCGTGACGTGAATCGACGCCACGACAAAGGTTGCTGACGCGCGCGAGCGTTTGATGGCGGCCGCGAACGTGGCTGTGGCGTCTCCCGGCAGGCCGTGAGCGACCCACCCGACCGCCGGACGATGCGATGTGGTCACGGTCGATCCCGGGCCTCCAACCGGCTTCAAGTGCGCGTTTCGGAGCGCGGCAACCGTGGCATCAAACCCGCCCGGTCCTGCGTCGAGACCGTGGTTGTTTGCGACCGACACCACGCCGATTCCCACGTCGAAGAGCGCTCGCGGAGTCGCCGGGTCGTTGTGCAGCCGCAGTCCGTCCCCGGGCGGCGCCGATGCGCGTACAGGTCCCTCGAGGTTGACGAAGCCCACCCGTTTGACGAGCAAAGGTCGCAGCGGCTCGAGTCGATCGCCAACATCGCCGCCGAGGTGCACGTCGCCCGCGATGAAGATCCGTGCGACGGGTTTGTTGCAGGCGGCCAGCGCGCCCACGAGCACGACAAACAGCGCGACGAACCCGGTAAGGCGACCCCAACAAACTCTGTCGGCTCTTGGAATACGAATGGCCACGATGCGATAGTGTGCCGAACTTGCTCGGAGCAAACGATGAACAAAGCACTTTGGGCCGTCCAGGCGCTCGTAGCCCTCGCGTTCGTGGGGGCCGCTGGCATGAAGCTGTCGACGCCCCTTGACGCCCTTGCAGCCAAGATGGCCTGGGTTGCCCACGTGCCGCCGTGGTCGGTGAAGGTGATCGGTGCGCTCGAGCTGCTCGGCGCGCTCGGGCTTATCTTGCCGTCCGCGCTGCGGATCAAACCGGTCCTGACGCCGCTGGCGGCCGCTGGCCTGGTGCTGACGATGGTCGCCGCGGCGGGTCTGCACATCGCGATCGGTGAAGCGGCGATGATCGCACCCAATATCGTGCTCGGTGGCCTCTGTGCGTTCATCGCCTGGGGACGGCACAGCAAGGCGCCCATCGCGCCGAAATAGCCGTACTACTTGGACGTCATCGTCGTCGCGCCGTCCCAGTCGCGTGGTGCGCCGTCGTCCAGAAACCGCCTGCAGACGTCCCGGTGCAAGGTCGCAGGTGGGTCGCCCGGCAGCTGCTGCAACACGCGGTCGAAGCGCTTCGCAGCTTTGCCAAACTCGCCGGCCTGCAAGTGCGTCCACGCTGCGGCGAAAGTGTCTTTCACGGCCTCCTTGGCAGCGCGGGACCGCTCGTCGCACGCGTCGATGACCTCGAACACCGAAACCATGGCCAAACCGAGGCCCGGGCGAGCACGCAGTCGATGCAAAAGAGTCAGCGAACCCAGAGCGTGCCCTGGTAGCACTTCTTGTTGACCGACCAGCCCGCCAGGCCGCAGCCGCACCCATAGTTCTGGTTGCTGCGCCCCCACACGCCCCAACCCCAGCTGGCGTCGGACGTGTTGCAGTCGTTTTCGTTGTTGCCGGCCAGACCGAGCCGGAAGCCCGTGTACTTCACGTCGCAGTTGATGCCGCTCTTGTTGCAGTTGGGCTGGCCAGGATCGTTGCCGAACATGCTGATGAGCTTGCTCTTGCTGATGCTCGCGTTGGTGCAGCCGGCGGTGAACCGGCTCAAAGCCGTGCGCGTGCCTTGCATCGACAGGGTAATACACGGGCTCTTGTGACCCTTGCAGCCGCGGACGTGTGTGCCGGCGAGCTTGATGTACGCGGCGAATTTGGCGTTGTGGTTGAGGGTCGGGTTGAGCGTCTGCTTGGTGTCCTGGTCAAACAGCGACGAGTTGGTCCAGTACGGGCTGTTCATCCGCAGGCCATCGTCGTTTTTCATCCGCATCACCAGCGTCCAGCCGCCGCCGTCCTGGGTCATGTCGCAGTACGCCTTGAACGCGTTGTCCGGGTTGGCGCTGCCGGGGTTGATCCAGTAGACGCCGTCCTTCTTATTGCCCTTGTCGAGCAGGTCTTTGCACGATTTGCCCGCCGCGAACTTGCTTGTGCCCGGGCTGACCTGCGCGATCGGCCGGAACTCGACGCCGTCGCACAGAAAGAGCACTGACTGCAGGCGGTCGTAGTAGGTGTACGCGATGTGGGCCTTGTCGCACGTGACCGGCGCCTTGTCGGCGACCTCGAAGCGGAACCCCTTGTTGTCCTTGCTCGCGAAATCGACGCCACCGTTGGTCACCAGTTGGCCGTTGGCGGCGACCTTCTTGGACGACAGCGTCTTGAGGCCGATCGACCACGACACGATGGCGCCGTCGCTCGTGTTGGTCTTGTAGTGCGAGTCGATGACGACGAGGTGCCACTTACCTGTCGGGTTCTTGCCGATCCACGCCTTCAGGTCGCCCTTCTTCGGCTTGTTGGGCAGCGGCGCGGTGAGCTGGATGTCACCCTTGGTCTGACCGCCGTCGTAGAGCACGTAGTTGGCCTTCTTGTCGAAGCCACCGGTCACGACGCTGGCGGGGAGCTTGGGCTGGCTCGGGTCGTACAGCAGCACGCGCACCTTGGCGGGATTGCTGTTCTTGATGTGCACCTTGACGGTCAGATCCTTGGCCACGCCGACGTCGGGGAAGTCGATGACGTCCGTCACGCCCGATGGGTTGTTGTCCTTGATCGGCACGTTCTTCTTGCCCATCGCGAGGTCGACGAATTCGGTCGTCAGCTGACCGTTGCTGATCTCGTCGAGCCCGTCCTTGGGCAGCGCCGACGGGTTCATCGCGGGCACGCAGATGAGGCTGCCATCGGGCTTGATGCCGCGCACGACCTCGCCGGCCTTGGCGCACGTGCCGCTGGGGATCTTGATGCCGCTGAGCTTGCTGCCGTCGCCGAGGTATTGCTTCGCCGCGACAGTGCCCGCAACGACGGCGTCGCCGGTGGACGTCAGCTTCGCGGCGGTCAGCTTGAACTTCTTGAGGTCGATGTCGCCGTCCCAGGCAAGCTCGCTGTTGGCCACGCATCCGGTGCAGGCGAGGTCGAGCGCCTTGGTCGCGGGCCCGCCTTTTGTCTTGGAGCCGGCGTACGTGAACCCGACTTTGGCAGCGGTGATGGCCGCGCCGGAGAGCTGGTTGGCCCCGACACAGCCCGAACACGACAGGCTCGCCGCCGAATGGGCGTGCAGGGCAAAAGCGACCGAGCGCAGTGGTACGCGCGTCAGGTCTGGGTCAGCGTTGATGGCCATCGCGATATGGGGCGCTGCCATCTTGCCGAGCGCCGCGACGTCGATCGCCTTCTTGGTGCCGAGATTGACCTGGAACTGCCCGCCGCTGACCTTCACGCCGAGGTGCGACTCCTCCCAAGTGGCCTTGGTCGCCTTGGCGTCGGCGTAGATCTTGAAGGTCATCGCGTACTGACCATCCGCCGCCGCGCCGCCACCCGGTGTCTTCATGACCCCCTGGACAGCGACGGTCGCCGGGACCTTGGCGTGGGCGTCGGCCATCATCGCGAGCAGAACGACCAGGCCGAAAACGGGACCAAGTCCGCAGCGCAGGCAGCTGCTGAGGGTGGGCTTCTTCATCGTTGGCTCCGTGACGAAGTCGGAGGTTTTTGCAGAGGTTCGCGCGGGCGGTCGCAGTGTAGCGCACCCGTGGGCGGACGTAACGAAGCGCGGCGGATCGGGCTCCGCGGACCGTTTTTTTGAGGGCATATGCCTCCTGCGGGCTCGTAGAAGCCGCTGGGGCGGTTTTGGGGTGGGGGAGCTATATCAATAGCCTGAGGGCCCGATCGGCCCTTAGAACAAGCCTGCGGCACTGTCGCTCTTTTTGTCTGGGGTGCCAGTGTCGGAGTCGGAGTCGGAGTCGGAGTCGGAATCGGGCACGGCATCGGATTCGGTCACAGCATCGGATTCGGTCACAGCATCGGATTCGGTCACAGCATCGGATTCGGTCGCAGCATCGGATTCGGCCACGGCGTCGGCCTCGGTCTCTGCTCAACGCGGAAAACTTGCACGAGCGCGAACCCCAAGTGGTCGTCTTCGACGCGCTCTCTGACTTGGGCTCACAGCATCGCGGCTGGCGCCACGATGCGCTCATGTTCCGTGGCCGAGTCCGCCGCCGATGCCGAATCCGCCGCCGATGCCGAATCCGCCGCCGATGCCGAACCCGGCGCCGAAACACGGTCTGAACGCCGTCTTCGTGTTTCGACCAGGTGCAAGCGATGCTGTCCGGTTCGCACCGCAACGGCCGCTGAGCTAGTAGTGGCCGGCGAGATTAGCAATCCGTCTTGCCCGCTCCCACTCCCGCTCCCGCTTCCGCTCCCGGAGACTCAGTGTGCTGGTTGGGTACGACAGCCGT
>Ga0114933_10001025_pt1 | contig 32124 bp, 21 predicted proteins | sample 4SBtaG_FD_89691 | JGI IMG/M metagenome (GOLD analysis project Ga0114933, IMG submission 89691) | Deep subsurface microbial communities from Kolumbo volcano to uncover new lineages of life (NeLLi) - 4SBTROV12_W25 metaG | ecosystem: Environmental > Aquatic > Marine > Volcanic | place: Kolumbo... | reverse complement strand
CTCAGAGCGGCACTATCCTCGCGCGGTCAAGATCAAGATGAGCAGCTACCCCAAGAAACGACGCCCAGCACCGGGCGGGAACCCAAAGTGATCGGCATTGGGGTTAAGGCGGCTTCTCGGTCCGCACTGACGGGTTGCGTCAGGTACGCCAACTACTGCGTTCAGAACGAGTTACGACTGGAGCGGGTGATCGGGTTCGAACCGACGACATTCAGCTTGGGAAGCTGACACTCTACCAACTGAGTTACACCCGCTCGCGGTGGGGCCGAAGCCCCGAATGGGCCGCTCAACATAGGCCTGCACCCCCCTTTGGCGCAAGGGCGAAGCTGGCCCCTGCCCGCGCCACGGCCAGGGCCCTGAAATGGCCCGCCAGCCCGCGTCCGTAGCTGTCGGATCAGCCACCAGCCCGGCACATGCACCGACCTTCATGCACGAGGCCAGCCCCCTTGCTCGTCCAACGATTTTCCCCTCGGCTTCGTGCAACTTGGCGTGTGCTTTTGTCACCAAGGCGCCCCTGCTGGATAAGGCCATCTAGCGCTGCTGTGGCGGACACGGTCCCCGGACCGAAAACCTGCCCGGCGGCGTCCTGGTCGAAGCCGACAAACTGTTCGCGGAGATCCGCCATGCCTTGCCCCTGCTTTTCACTGCCTCCGAGCCTCGTCTTGGTCATCGTGGCAGCCCTCATCCTCAGTGGAGGGGGCTCGCCAGTCGCCTGACCCCCGCTCCACACCGACTCTGCAACACCGCAGCCCGCGCCCCTCCTGCACACCGGGATCGCGGGCTGTGGCCGTGATGGGGGCCCCCCGCGCCCTACCCGCCGCCCTTCGTGAACCACACCGCCCGGGGATCCGCCCGCCGGCTGCGGGTCACCTCCAGCTCGGCGATCGTGGCATCGACCCTGCGGCCGAACAGCGCCAACCAGCCATCAGCGGGCCGGCTGCCTCGGGGCACGGCGATGGGCAGCTTGCCCGGGGACTTCAGCGTGATGTGATCGCCCCAGAGCGACACCGACAGATCGATCTCTCGGCGCCTCGCCTTGCCCACGGGGGTCGAGGGCCACTCCAGCCCTCCCTGGGTGGCCAGCTCCAGGCGACCGTCCGGCGAGACGAACACGCCCCAGCTGCCGTGGGCGATGGGCTCGTCGGCTCCGAAGAGCAGGCCCACGAAGCGCTTGCCGTCATCGTCGAGGCGCCCGGCGTCATCCCCATGAAACGTCAGGCGGAGGCGCACGGTGCACGGCGCCGACAAGGGCACCACGCCCCGCAACGTGGTGGGCTCGACCCGGTCCGCGCACTGCAGGTGCAGACCGTCGCCGGCGTTCACCCACAGATGCAGCTCGCCGTGCAGACCTTCGACCGAGCGGATGACCTGGGGGCGTCGGCGAATCAGCGTGGCCGCCTCACCTCCCGCGGCGTCCACCAGCTCTTCGCGCAGGGCGGCCAGCTCGACGTCCAAGGGCGCGGCCGCCAATCCCCGGTCGACCATGCGCAAGCCTGCGAGCGGCCAACCCTCTTCGGAGAGCTGCCGCGCCAGGTCTGCCAGGGGCCCGCGCAGGGACGCCTCCGCTCGGCTCGCGGCCACGGCTGACGCACTGTGCAGGGCGGACATCTCGGCGAACCTCGCCGACGGCGCCATGGACAGGGTGCCGGGCATCGCATCCGCGCCTGGCGCGCTCGCCGACGACGGGGGAGCCTCCTGGCCGAGCGCACCCGCCGCACCCATGCGCACCGACGCGACCCATCGCGCAGCGAGCAGCGCCTCGTCCGCCCGGCCACGGCGGTCTGCCCAGCGGCTGGCCAGCTGCAACGCCCCCGGATGCCCGGGCTCGACCGCCAGCACTCGCCGGATCAACCGTTGGGACACGTCCCAGCGCCGCTTCTCCAGGGCGATGTCTGCCCGCTCGACCGCGCCCGCCAGCGCCGACGGCTCACCCCGGTCGATCCAGAGCCAGTCTTCGAGCCAGGCCACCCAGGCCCGCTCGAACGCGGGGAAGTTGGTCAGCTTGGGCTCCTCCGCCCCGGGCGCCCGCAGGATGTGCTTGCGAAACTCGGTCTCTGCGGAGAGCGCCGTGCCCTCGCGGTAGCTGGCCAGCAGCTCGCCTACCGCACCATCCCAGATGGCGCCGCCGCCCGCCTCGTCGAGATAGGTGAGCAACACCCAGGCCCAGGGTGCCATGGATGCCGAGTTGTTGTTCATGGCCAGCACCTGGGTCACGGACGGGCGGTGCTCCCCCCAGCCTCCGAAGGCTGCAGACACCTGGGCCCGGCGCAGCCCTGGCAGCGGGTCGAGATCGACCGTGCCGTCCGCCCGGATGAGCGCGCCCTCGAACTGGAAGGCCAGGGCCCACGACAGCCAGGGCGCCAGGGTCTGCTCCGGCGGGGGCAGGCTCTCGAGCACGAGCCGGGCCGACTCACGGGCCAGGAGTTGCCAGAGGCTGTCCAGGTCGCCCCCCGACAGTCGAGGGTCGAGCACCACCAGGGTGTCGTCGTCGTAGAAGGCACCGGGCCAGCCGGGGGGCTCGGGATCTTGTTGCCGACGCAGGGTGTGGTACGGGATGGCGTCGTCCACGATGCGCACGGCCTGGGGGCGGCCCGTGCCCGTGGGCGCAGCTCCGAATCGCTCGGTGGCCCGCGCGTAGGCGGCCTCCAGCACATCGCTGGCCTGGCTCACCAGCCGCGAGCCCATGGTGCTGGTGACCACGAAGTGCCGGGAGGTCAGGCGGTGCTCGCCGCCTCGGGCCGCCACCTTGCGATCGAGCTGCTCGGCCCGGGCCACCACGAGCCGTGACTCGGTGCTCACCGCCTCGGGCACCGCCGCGCCCGCCTGGGCCAGGGCGCGGATGGCGTCGCGGGTGCGCCAGAGGTCTCCGTGCAGGGCGTCGCGCCGGGCCACGATGGCCGCCCGGTCGACGGTGAGCGCAGGGTCCGACCCGTCGTCCCAACCCGTCTCCAGGGTCACCGCCGAGAGCAGGGCGCTGGCTCCGTCGAGCATGGCCCCGGCGTTCAGCCACAGCTCCCGGGACAGAAACTCCTCGCCCGCGGTGAGATGGAGCTCGGCGGCGCGCAGCAAGACCTCGGCCTTGCGTGTGCGCCAGGGGTCCGTGTCCACGCTGAAGGCGTGCAGGTCGTCGGGTGAATCGCCCTCTTCGCTCGACTGGACCGCACGCTCGAGAGCCTGGTCGACGGCGCCCTCCGCGAGCAGACGCTCGATGAGTGCGTCTCGCCGGGCCGGGTCCTCGGGGGCGGCTTCGAAGGCCTGCACCTCTGCGGGGTCATCCAGAGGCCGAGAGCTGTCGGCCGTCGCAGACAGCTCTTCTGCAGAAGCCGCGTAACGGGTCAGCCCGCCGTGCGTGGTGACGGGGGGCGCGATCACTCGTCCCGCCCCTGCCGGCGCTGGCAAGGCCGCCGCCTCTGAAGGGGACGGGGCCGGGTCCTCTTCAGCTGAGCGGGCCGGGTCGAGCGCAGACTCCAGGCCACCATCGCCCACCGGGTCCGGGGCTGGCGAGGCGGCCACCTCGTTGGTTGAACTGGCAGACGGCTCGCCCGGCACATGGGCCGGCAAGCCACTCTCCAGATCGCCTGCCAGCTGGTCTCCGGGAGGATTCTCGCCGTCCGCCCGCGTCTCGTCGCCCGCTGCCGTGTCGTCGTCCGCTGGCGTGTCGTCGCTCAGGGGAGCCTGGGCCTCTCGGTCCGGGGGCAGCAAGTAGGCCAGGTCGAGAGCTTCGAGCAGCGACTGCCGGCCCATCCACGCGGCTGTCAGGAGGCCCACGAAGGCGAGGGATGGGGCCAGGCCCATCAGGCGGCGGCGTAGGGAGCGGGTCACCTCAGCGGGTAGCAGCCTGGGGGGCTGCCAGCAACTGGTCGTAGAGCTTGCGGGTCCTGGAGGCCATGCCCGCCAGGGAGTGTCGCTCCCTGATCAGGCGGCGGCCGGCGTGTCCCAACCCGTGAGCCCAGTGGGGGGCGTCGAGCAGCCGAGAGATGGCCTGGGCCAGGGCCGGGGGATCAGCAGACGGGGCCAGCAGCCCCGTGCGCTCGTGGTGCACCAGCTCGGTGACGGCGCCCACCGGGCAGGCCACCACGGGCAGGCTCGCCGCCAGGGCCTCGCCCAGCGAACCCAGGGACACCCGGCTCACCGCCGGGGCGCAGTACACGTCGAGTTCGGGCAGGACGCTCGCCCCGCCCTCGAGGAAACCGGCCAGGTGCACCGAGTCTCCCAGACCCGAACGGTTGATCAGCGCGCCCAGGGCGTCGCGCTCCGGCCCGTCACCGATCACCACCAGGGTCAGGCGTGGGAAGGCGGGGAGCATCAGCCTCACGGCGGCGACCAGATCTTCGATGCCCTTGCCCGGGGTGAGGCTGCCCATGGTGCCGATCACCGGGCCGTCCCCCGGAGCGATGCCCAGCGCCTCCCGCCGGCCCTGTGTCTTGGCCGCGAGGGCCCAGCGGCTGCTCAGGCTGCTGGGCACGGGGATGTCCGTGCCTCGCAGCACCATCGAAACCCTTGAGCGAGGCACTCCGGCGGCCAGGACGGCCTGACGACTGGCCAACGACGTGGCCAGCACGTGGTCCGCGCCGAGGCGCAGGGCCCAGCGGCCGAAACTGCCAGAGAGGGGCTCGTGACCCGACCGGGTGATCACCCGGGGAGTGGTCTGCCCCCAGCCGGCGAGGGCCGTCACGGCGAGCGCCACGGGGTCATGGGCGTGGAGGACGTCGACGTCGTGGGCCGCCATGAACGAGCGCAGGGTCTTGGCGGCGATCCAGTCGGCCTCGCCGCGAATGACCACGGGCAGGATGCGCAGCCCCGCTGCCAGGGCGCGGCGGCGCAGCTCGGAGTCGGGGCGGCAGGCGATGGTGCACAGCTCGCCCGCGCGATACAGGCCCCGGGCCAGGTCGAAGCAGGCCGCCGCCGCCCCGGTCCACGGGCGAGCGGAGCAGACTTGGAGGATCATCAAGGGTGTGGCCACGGTGCCCATGATGAGGGCTGATCCACAGGGCCTCAAGCGTTGGAGACTGAGCGGGCCAGATCCGAGAGGGGGGCCTGGGGTGAGCCCTGGGCGACAGGACCTTTGGCTGGCGCGTTGAGGCACTGGGTCGGCCGGGCTAGAGTGGCGGCCACCCCCGGGCGCCGCCTCCTTTGAAGATTCTTCATCTGTTCGCCAACTGGAAGTGGACCGGCCCTGCCGAGCCCGCCCTGGCCGTGGCCCAGGTGCAGTGCGCCGACCACGACGTGCTGTTCGTCAGCGGGCGCTCTCCCGGCGGCTCGGCCTCGAAGATCCTGCCCTACGTCGAGGCCCGGGGCGTGCCCTCGGTCGACGGCTTTCAGCTCACCAAGCACGCCCGTTTTCGAGCCAATCGCGAAGATGTGCGCGCGCTGACCGCGCTGCTCAAGAGCTTTCGTCCGGACATCGTTCACACGCACCTCGACAACGACCATCGCATCGCCTCCGAGGCGGTGCGGGCCACGGGCATCGGCTGTCTGGTGCGCACGGCCTACGATCCCATGGGCTTGTCGGGCACCCTGCGCACCCGGCGAGTGGTGCGACGGGCTCTCGACGGGCTCATCGTCACCACCACCAGCGGTTGGGACGGCACCTTGGCGGCCTACGGCGGCTCGTCCCGCAGCGTGTCTGTCCGCGGCCACCCCGTGCCCATGGTGTTGATCGAGAACGGCATCGACCTGGCGCGCTTTGATGCGACACGGTTCGACCGGGACGAGCAGCGTCAGAAGATGGGCCTGGCTCCGGACGAAGTGGCCATCGGCATCGTGGCCCGGGTGCAGCCCCATCGCCGCTTCGACCTGTTGCTGGCGGCCATGCAGCGCGTGGTGGTCGATCACCCGCGTCTGCGCCTGGTGGTCATCGGCCGGGGGACCCACATCGAGCGCCTGCTGCTCGAGCCCGTGCGCTCCATGGGCCTGGACGACTTCGTGCTCTCGACCGGCTATCTCGAAGGCGACAACTACCCCGGCGCGCTCTGCGCCCTGGACGGGACGTTGTTCTTGGTGCCCGGCACCGACGGGACGTGCCGCGCGCTCCGTGAGCAGATGGCCCTGGGCTTGCCGCCGCTGGTCACGCCCCGTACGCCTCTGCCCGAGATCGTCGAGGAGGGCACCAGCGGTCTGGTGGTTGAAGAAACGGTCGACGGCATGGCCCGTGGGCTCGCTCAGCTGGTGGCCACCAACGGTCTGCGTCAGCGCCTCGGCGACGGCGCGTTGGAGGCTGCACGGCGGCGCTTCGACACGGGTATCCAGGCCCGGCTGGTCACGGACTTCTACGAGCAGGTGCTCGAAGAGGTGGCCAAGCGCAGGGCCCGTTCAGAGGCCTCGGCCCGCTCGCGGTCTCAAGAGCCGGCGTAGCCTCGCTCGACCAGGGCCACGGCCCGGGCTTCGATGCCTTCGCCCCGTCCCATGGGGCCCATGCTCTCGGCGGTCTTGCCCTTCACGTTGACCCGGCTGGCTGGCAGGTCGAACACGGCGGCGATGGCCTCGCGCATCTCTTCGCGGAGCGGCGCGATGCGCGGCTGCTCGCAGATCACCACCGAGTCGAGGGACAGGATGCGTGCGCCCACCACGCTCAGGCGCCGGGCGACCTCCTTGCACATGTCGAGGCTGGAGCGGCCCTTGTTCTCGTCGGAGGTGTCGGGGAAGAGCGTGCCCAGGTCGGGCAGGTCGGAGGCGCTGAGCACGGCGTCCATGAGGGCGTGCAGCAGGCAGTCGCCATCGGAGTGCCCCTTGAGCGTCTTGTCGAAGGGGATCTCAAGGCCGCCGAGCATGAGCGGGCCGCCATCGATCAGGCGGTGGGAGTCCATGCTGATACCCACGGACAGGTTGGCGGTCTGGGTCATGGGAGTCCCTTTGAAACGAAGCTGGGCAGCAGGGCCCGGGCAAGCAACAGATCGTCTTTCGTCGTCACCTTGAAGTTCAGCGGCGATCCTTCCACGAAGTGCACGGGCAGTCCAGCGGCCTCGAACATTCCCGCCTCGTCGGTGAGGGTCAGGCCTGCGGCGGTCACGGCGCACAGCTGTTCGGTGAGTGCTGCGCGGTCGAAGGCCTGGGGTGTCTGGGCGGCCCAGAGGCCGTCCCGTGAGATGGTGCGCTCGACGATGGACGAGTGGTCAGCCTGGGCTTGCTTGAGCGTGTCGGTCACGGGCACGGCCAGCAGCGCGCAGCCATGCTCGGCGGCGGCGGCGATGAGCGGATCGATGGCATCCAGAGGCACGAAGGGGCGGGCGCCGTCGTGGACCAGCACCACGTCGGAGTGATCGCCGAGCGCGGAGAGCCCCGCGGCCACGGAGTCTTGTCGACGGGCGCCGCCATCGACGAGCTGCACCGGGCGGGGCAGGCGGGCGGTCAGCGCTTCGAGTGCGGAGCGGTCGTCTGCGTGCCCCACCAGCACCACCGGATCGAGGTGGGTTTGGGTCAGCAGATGGCGCAGGGTGTGCTCGACGAGGGGGCTGCCCTCCAGCTCGACCAGGGCCTTGTGCACGGTGGCTCCCAGGCGGCTGCCCGTGCCGGCGGCGACGACGATGAGGCCGGCGTGGGTGTGCTGTTCGTGGGGGCGGCTGGGCATGGTGGCGGAGAAGGCCTGGGGGCTGGAGCGACGGCGGTGGCTATGATGGGCCCATGATCGTCATGGGCATCGACCCGGGTTCGCGCCGGACCGGCTGGGCAGTGGTACGACACGAGGGGTCACGGCTGCAACTGATCGATCTCGGTGTTCTGGTGGCCCGGAGCGATGCCGAGCTGCCCGAGCGCCTGGGCCAGCTCCATGACGGGCTCTCTCAGCTGGTGGCGCGCCATGAGCCCCAGCTCACCGCGGTCGAGTCGGTTTTTCATGGGCCGAACACCCGCTCGTTGGTGGTTCTGGGCCAGGCTCGGGGCGCCTTGTTGGCTGCCCTGGGCAGAAACGAGGGAGACTTCGCCGAGCTGAGCCCCGCAGAGGTCAAGAAGGCCGTGACGGGCAAGGGCGGGGCGACAAAAGACCAGGTGGCGCACATGGTGGCGGTCATGCTCGGGCCATCCCTCAGCGCTCGGCTGCAGGTCTTGAGCGAGGCGGGGCTGGCTGCGTCTGCCCGGCTGGACGCCACGGATGCCGCGGCGATCGCCATCGCAGCCATCCATCGTCAGCGTTTTGCCCAGCGGGTGGGGGATGGGCTCAGCAAGGCTGGAGGGCAAGCGGGGCAGGGAGCCGGGCCAGCAGCCTCTGGGGTCGCCGCGAAGAGCGGTCACAAGACCAACGTGGGGCGGGGCGGCGGTCGTCGTCGCCCCGGTGGGCAGGCACACCGCTAGCGGTTCGAGGTGCGGATCACCTGGCGGGCCCAAGGCGGCGCCGTGAAGTTCTGCCCGGGGTAAAAGCCATCCAGCCAAGGATTTTCGGGAAAGGGGGAGGAGGGTTTTACGCGTGCTCGACGCAACTCGGCTGGACGAACTCGGTGGAACCAACCCTTTGATGGAAATCGCGACCTGCGACAGCGCCGGGCAGCACGTAGCCGGATCAACGACATCCAGATTGGAACCGCGAGAAGGATAGCCCACGTTTCGTGCATACGCAGCTCCTATTCGTGGATTTCCTGGTGGCCATGTGGGCGATCTCGTGCCTTGGGGCCTCTGCTCCCTCTCGGGAGTGCCCCGATGGCGGGGCTGGAGGCAGCTCTTGCCGTGCCAGGGAAGCCCGGCGAAATGGGTAAAAGGCGGCTGTTGATGGCCGCCCTGGGGCTTCGCTATCCTCCCCCCGCTCATTCGTGGCGGAGTAGCTCAGTTGGTTAGAGCAGCGGAATCATAATCCGCGTGTCGGGGGTTCGAATCCCTCCTCCGCTACCACACTCTTCCGCTGGCTGACCCGGGGCTGGGCCGCCAGCTCCGCCGGGGCGGCGGGGAGCCAGATCGAGTTCTGTGGGGTCAGCTGGCCCCGGTGATTCGGTCTCGGGTCCGGCCCCGACTCCCAGCCCCGACCCAGCGCATGTGAGGCGGGCCGGGGTGCTGGGTATCATCCCAGGCATGAACGCTCCCATCTGTTGCCGTGCTGCCTGTCTGGCGTTGGTGGCGCTCGCCGCGCCGTGGACCGCGCATCTTCTGGATGACGACACGCTCGTCATCGACCCCACGATCCATCACCTGGGCGACGACGAGACGCCTGAGTGGAGCGAGGCTCCGGTCGCGCCGTCTGCCGGGGGGCTGGAGTGGTCGTTTGCATCCGCTGGCCATGATGGCGAGCGGGTGTTGGCCGTCTGGCAGCGCAACGTCAATGACCCCTGGACCCTGACCCTCAACGGCGATGTGCTGGCCACGCTGACGGCTCACGAAGATCGTCGCGAGGTGCTCTATCCGGTGCCCGCCGAGATGCTGGTGGACGGCGAGAACGTCCTGCGCCTGGTGCCCAGCACCACAACGGACGACATCACCTTTGGCGATGTGCGTTTGCACAGCCAGTCGTTGCGGGAGCTGTTGGACCTGGCAGCGGTGACCATCACGGTGACCGACGCAGAGAGCGGTCTGCCCCTGCCAGCGCGGATCACCCTGCGAACTGTGGCGGGGGAGGCGCCCAGGCTGCATTACGGCGAGGCCCACGGCGCGGCCCTGCGCCCCGGCCTCGTCTACACAGCAAATGGAGACGCCCGTTTCGAGTTGCCCCGGGGTGACTACGACGTGTGGGCTTCTCGGGGCACGGAGTGGAGCGTGGCTCGGGGCCGGATCACCGTGGGAGAGACCGGCGCGACGCTCGCCCTGGAGTTGCTCCACGAGCTGAAGCTCGACCACGTGGTGGCGGTGGACACGCACCTGCACACGTTGACCTACAGCGGCCACGGTGACTCGTCCATGGAAGAACGGGTGGTGACCTTGGCGGGCGAAGGCGTCGAGCTGGCCATCGCCACGGACCACAACGTGAACACCGACTACGGCCCCATCCAGAGGTCCGAAGGGCTGGGCGACTGGTACACGTCGGTGGTGGGCAACGAGGTCACCACGGGCATCGGCCACTTCAACGCCTTCCCCCTGGACGCCGACGACGAGATCCCCGATCACGGCTTGGGCGATTGGGTCGCACAGGTGGCCGAGATGCGCGATCACGGCGCCGAGGTGGTGATCTTGAACCACCCTCGCTGGCCCGATCATCAGCGGGGGCCCTACGGTGTCACCGGTCTCGACCAGTTCACCGGAGCGCGGGAGACTGGCGCCGTCTTCAACTTCGACGCCATGGAGCTGGTCAACTCGACCACCGCCGAGCCCGACCCCGACGTGTTGCTGCGCGACTGGTTCAGCCTGGTGGGGCGGGGTGAGGGCGTGGTCGCCGTGGGCAGCTCAGACTCCCACACCGTGGGCGACCCGGTGGGCCAGGGGCGCACCTATGTGTTGGGGGACAGCAGCGACCCAGGCCACATCGACGTGGCCGACGTCTGCCGCAACATCGTCGCCGGACGGTGCTCGGTGAGCCTGGGCATCTTCGCCGACCTGAACGTGCAGGGCGGAGGAGGCATGGGCGATGTCGTCGATGCCACGTCGGGCGCACTCGACCTGGTCTTGCACCTCGCTGCGCCGACCTGGGTGCGGTTGCAGACGGTCCATCTCTACGTCAACGGCGTCGAGGTCTTGCGTCAGGCGGTCAACCCCATGGACGGCGTGCACGACGAGTTGCTGCCCCTGAGCATCGACCTGCCAGCCCACGACGCCTACGTTGTGGCGGCGGTGCGAGGCGCGGGCATCGACGAGCCCTTCTGGCCCATGCACAACGACTACACTCTGGCGGTGACCAACCCGGTCTTCGCCGACGTGGACGGCGATGGTCAGTGGGCGAGCCCGCGGGCCATCGCAGCGGCCCGTCATCAAGCGGACAGCAGTCGTGGCCATGTGCCGCAAGCCGCCGAGTTGAAGACTCTCGATGGTCCCACGGCGATCCACTACCTGACCTTCGAGGCCGAACGCCTGGCTGATTTTGCGCAGGCGCGGCTGCAGGCTCTGGGCGCTGAGCTTGCCGCCGAGAGTCGTGAGCTGCGCGGCTTCCTCGAAGGTCTACGTGGCTCGGAAAGTGGCCAGCGCTGAGTGGCCAGCGCCCGCTGCTCAACCGCTGATCGTGAGGGGCAAGGGGTTGCTGATCTGACCGTCGATGTTCTGCACCGACAACAAGTGTATTCCCGCTGGGAGCCCGGCCGGGAGCTGCACGACGATCTGGCTGTCATCCACGAAGGTGATGGGCAGGGGCGCAGATGGGTCCTGGTCGAGAATGACGACGCTGGTGGCGAGCAGCTGTTTGCCAGACAACGTCACCAGGCTCGATGAGGTAGCGGGGTCGGGGCTGGCGCTGATCAGCATGGGCGGCGCACCGTCGGGGCCGTCTCCGGCGATCCAGACTGTGACGGTGTCGTTGGCGTCAGTGATCTGAGTCAGGACTTGGTTGGGATCCACCACCACGGTCACGGGGGATGTGCCGTCGTGGGGCACGGTCATGGTCACCCGCTTGGGAGCCAGGTCGATGGGCGCGGCCAGAGGGGGCACGGTGGTCGTGGCCAGCACCGGGCCGCCGGGGTCCGTGCCAGCGATCACCTGCAGAGGCACGCCAGGTGTGGCCACCGAACCCAGGTTGTGCACGGTGACGGAGAGCTGGTTGGTCCCCGGGTCGAAGGTCACGTCGGCCTGGGACAGTCCGAGGTCAGGTCGGGCTCCGGTGGGTGCGGGGGCGGCCATGATCTGGGTGATGCTCAGCGCGGTCTCGGTGCGTCCTGGCAGCTGAAAGGTAGGTCCGTCCCCCAGCTGGTCGTAGTCAAAGGTCACCACCTGGTTGATGGTGGAGGCGGGTTGGCCCAGGCCCGTGGTAGGACCTGCCGAGAGCTGATAGCGGGCACCCAGCTGCAGCTGCCAGCAGTTCATCGTCACGGACCGCGGGCTGTCCTCGAAGAGATAGACCGTGGCCTCGAGATCCGTGGGCGTGTTCTTCGCAACCGCGGCAGCGAAGAGGCGTGACGCGCCGGACCAGGTCACCGCGTGCACCGGCATGCCCTGCAGCAGCGAGAGAGGGTCGGCGCCGATGTAGTACGACACCGCCCTCTCCCAGCCGGATTCGAGAATGCGATCGGTCATCACCCCTTCGGTCGTCTTGTAGGGCCAGCGCGTGAACAGGCTGTCGGCGGCGTTGGCCAGCCCGGGGAACCCTGTCACCGCTGTGGGGTTCAGGCGGAACTTGGCGAACTCGCTGCCAAACACTGCCAGGTAGGCGTCCCAATCGGACAGGCCAGAGTTGATGGCCAAGTTGACCGCAGGGCCGTCCATGGCGGGGGCGAGCAGGGCCCCGGCCCAGGTGTCCTCGGCGCCATTGATAGGGGCGCTGCCCGGCGCTGGCTCGCCCGCATTGATCCAGGCCGCTGCGAGGGACGACAGGGCATCGAAGGGCGCCCGGTAGCTGTCGTCGCCGGTGCGCAGCCAGAACGTGCCGGCGAGGTTGTAGAGATACTCGTGGTTCTTCGGGAAGGGGAAGAACTGGCCACTGGGGACGTCTTGCGCCCACCACGATCCGCTGGGCGAGCCCAAGGTGTCGGTGGGGGCCCACACACCGTGGGGGAACACACCGGCGGGCTTGCCACCGGCCGTCGATGCCGAGTCGCTGATCCAGGCGTCGATCCAGGCGCGCAGGGGCGCCTCGACCCCGGGGTTGTCCGAGAACCAGAGCAAGAACGGGAACGGCGCCGTGACCCGCCCGCACAGGGGGATGTCGAGTTGATGGGCCGGGTTGATGGCGATCTGGGTGGCGCTCATGTGGTTGCCCTTGAAGTGCCGGTGCCCGCCCAGATCGGGCTGCAAGAACAGGCTGTCAAACGTGTTCACGCTCAGCAGCATGCGCTCGATCGACGAGGCGTCGCCGAAGCGCACCAGGGGGACAACGTGCAGCAGGTTGCCCGTGGCCTCGGCGGTGTGCTCCACGTCGGCGTAGGCCGCCTGGTACGCAGCTTGCTGATCGATGACCCCCGAGGACCAGATGCCGTCGGAGAACCGCACCAACGCCGAGGCGGAGATGTCGGAGGCGCCGGGCAGGGCCATGGCCATGACGCCGAAGGCTGGCAGGATCTCCACGTCGTCGGTCCAGCCTCCGCCGATGTCTCCCTCGATCGACTGGCGATGAATGCCCCACCACTCGAAGATGTCGAGCCAGGAGTTGAGGCTGCGCACCAGGTCGCGGGCCCAGGTCGGGCCCGAACCTGCCAGGGCGCCCCAATCGACGGCGAGCCAGGGGGCGCCGTCGTTGTCCCACTGATCGGTGGCGTAGAGACGGACGTGGGGGTTGACCGCTGCCCACTGGGGAGCGAGCTGCTGCGCCTGCCATTGGGCCCGTTCCCAGCTGATGGTGACCCGCTGGGGGTCGAGCCCTCCACGATTGCGCAGCCAGAGGATCTTGCTCTTCTGGCTGTAGGCCAAGTCGGTGTCGAAGAAGGTCTCGGCCAACGCGCAAGAGCGGCCCATGTTCTGCACCGCGCCCGAGTCAGACGCCTCGTAGCCGTAGAGCAGTCGTTGGCCTTCGGCGTCCCGGGCCAGGCTCACCTGCAAGGCCAGGAGCAGGGCTGCCCAGTTCTCGGGGTCGTCGGCCAGCACATCGCTCAGCAGTTGTCCCGCCTGATCCAGCAGAGCGACCTCGGTGCCCGACGTGGCCGGGTGTCCGGCGACCCAGAAGAGGCCGGCGGCCTTGGCTGCCCGCAGCCCGTCGTCGGTGAGCGCAGAGAACGCGGCCTGCGCCCCTGGCAGATCACCGGCATTGAACTTGGCGATGGCCGTGGTCAGGTCCGGGTCGCTGGGCGCGTCGCCCAGGAGCAGCACGCCGTTCTGTCCGATGAGCGGTGGATGGGCTGCGGGGGTGAGCACGAGGGCCTGCAGTGGGGCAGCGCTGAAGGCCTGCACCAGGGTCTCGGTCTTGAGCGTGGGCGGGTTCTTGGGGTCTTCGTCTTGTAGAAAGGTCCAGGTGATGGGCTGGGCGCCCGTGGGGCTCGTCGCGACGGTGAGCTCGATGAAGCCCTTGCTGGCGTTGACGCGCAGCGTGATCGGGACCGCGCTGCCGAACAGGGCCTTGTCGAAGCTGCCTCGGCGAGTGTTGATCTCCAGGCGATCCACATCGGCGACGACGCCGTTGGCCGTGACCCTCACATGGTGGCGTGGCGTGGTCACATCTCCGAGCCATAGCGTGACGTCCCAGTTGCCCGGTTCCACATCGGCGCGGAAGACCATGGGCCCGGCGCTTGAAGTGACGCAGTCGATGGTCGCGCTGGAGAGCACCGAGGGGGGGATGGCCTGGGCCACGGTGATGGCGTCGCCGAACAACGTCCAGGTGAAGCCCGTGCCGTCCACGGCGTCTTCGGGCGGTGTGGTGAAACCGTAGCCCTGCCCTGCGTCGTAGAGGTCCGCAGGTGTGACGGCTGTGAAGCCGGGCTCGATGGGGCCGAGGGCATCCTGGAAGTCGAAGAAGAGCGGGGCCGCGTCTGGGCCACCGGCATCGGCGAGGCCGCCGCCCCCGCCGCCTCCACCACCACAGCTGACACTGGCCAGCACGAGCAAGCCTGCGAGAAGCGTTCGCGCGGAGCGGTGGATCGAGCACAGGGGCATGGTGAAGGGTGCTGAGTCTGAGCGTCCGGGCCAGCACGGGGGCGTGGTGGGAGATGCCGAGACAGAGACGATGGGGAGAGTCAAGGTGCGGTAGTCATGGGGGAGCAAGGTCTGTGCGGTCAGGCCGCCGTCTTGCTCGGTGAAGGGTGTGCGCCTGATGATGGCCTTGGAGAGACTCGCGGCGATCCGGACCGGATCGGGACGGATTCTACAGCCAAGGGCTGACAACGGGGGCAGGGAGGTCACACCTCCAGCGGGCGGGTGCGAGGCGAGGTTTCCTCACCGAGTCGACCCCGACCGCACGCCGTCTCATGCACGGGGTCGACGACATTCGTTTGCGCCCATGCGTCAGGGGCGATCACGTGGGTCCCTCGTCGTTCAGGACGACAACGCTCCCGTGATGGGGTGCTGGCCGAAGCGGTCCACCGAAGCGAGCTCTTCGAAGTCGAGCAGGCCCAGGCGATCGCCAGGGGGCTGGGTGCCCTTGCCAATGACCACCAAGAGGAGTGGGGCGTGGTCATCAGGGAGCGCAAGGACCTCGCTCGCCCGCCGCGGGTCGAAGCCGATGAGCGGGCCGGACTCGTAGCCCAGCTCGGTGGCCATGAGCATGATGTTCATTCCGGCCAGGCCTACGGAGCGGCAGTCTTCGTCTCGGGCCAGGGCGTCGTTTGCCTCGTAGGCCTGAGGGATAGCCGCTTCAAAGATCTCGCGCACCGCCGCCGGAGCGTCGCGGAGATAGCGGTCGGTGTTCTTGTAGGCGTTGCGGCTGCCGGTGAGCACGAAGACGGCGGAGGCGTCACGCACCTGCGCCTGCCCATACGCCGCCTCGGCCAGTCGGGCCTTGACCTCCGGGTCGACCACGGCGACGAAGTGCCGGTTCTGCATGTTGTATGACGAGGGCGCGAGGGCGCCCGCTGTGATCAGTGTGCGCAGCTCGTTCTCGCTGAGCTGATGGGTCGGGTCGAAGTGTCTGACGGAGCGCCGTTGGCGCATGAGATCGAGGACGTTCATGGGGGAGCTTGCTTGAGAATGAGTGAGGAGTGAGTGGGTCAGTGGGTCGGGAGTGCGGGGGAGAGCGCGTCGAGGGAGTGAGCAGTGCGGGAGAAGTTGAGGACCTTGCCCAGGGACGCGTTCAAGCCCGCTTGGGTCGTGATCACGGCACCGACGCCGATGGCCACGAGCGCGAGGATCATGGCGCCCTCCTCGTCGCCAGCCTGTAGGGGGAGCGTTCGCCAGCGCTGGTCATGGACGGGACCCCGTTTGCAGTCTCATGTCGAAATGAATGATGAGTTATCAAATGACTGGTCATGTAAATATCCGTGAAGCTGGTGATGCGGAAGGAGAGAGGCTCAGCCGAGGCTGTTGCGGACCCTGTTGAGCAGCCGGATCAGCTCTTTGGTCTCGGCCTTCGTGAGCGCGCTGAACAGCTCCTCGTCGAGCTCAAGCACGGGCTTGTCGAGGGAGGCCAGCAGCTTGCGGCCGGCTGCCGTGATCAGGCAGCGCACCTGGCGCCGATCGTCCGCTGCCCGCTCGCGGGTGACCAGGCTCTTGCGCTCGAGCCGGTCGATCATGCGAGTGATGCCCGGGGTGCGCTCGATCATGCGCGCCGCGACCTCAAGGGTCGGCAGCCCTTTCTTTCCGGCGCCGCGGAGGATGCGCAGCACGTTGTACTGCTGCAGCGTCAGGTCACCCCGGCCGCTCATCAGGTCTTGGAGGGGCCAGCGCAGCCGCTCGGTGGTCATGAGCATGGCCACCACGGCTTCCGCGCCGGGGGAGCTGAAGGGCTTGGTCTGGCGGATGGCCTCTTGAACAGAGGGCCCGGGTGGTTGCTTTGAAGGTGTCATGGAGAGGACTATCGGACTAAAAACGAGACTAGTCAACTATTGACATGGTTATTTTGCTCTTGGGGAGCGCTTTCTCAGAGCTCGGGCTGGCTGTCGTGGTGGGCGGCGCCCATGCGGCCCAGCTCCCGAAACGGCCCGTCGCCGGCGCGGCGCTTGATGGTCCCGGACACGCCCTGAGGCAGCAGGTCGGAGGCCGACGGTTCTCTGCTGTTCCCACGCCCAAACGCCAACGACCGGCGTGAAGCTCGCTCGCTTCACGCCGGTCGTTGAACTTGCCGCAGCCGAGGCTACGACGCGCCGTTGCTACGACGCCTGGCTGAACAGGTCGCCCATCAGGGCCCTGTCGGCCCGCTCTCATCCATGGGCTCGCGGGTCATGGGGTCGAGCATGGGCAGGTGCTCGACGGTGCCATCGTAGAACTCACCCATGGACGCCCGACCTTCCAGGTCGCCGCCTTCGATCTCGTCCCAGTTGCCCACGACCACGAGGGCCATGCCGTCCGCATCCAGGTGCTCGTTGGCCACGCGCTGCACGGCCGCTGCATCGACGGCCGCCACCCGGTCGCGCCAGGTGCGCCAGTGGTTGGGATCACGGCCTGTGAGCTCGTCGTTGACGAACACGCCGAGCATGGCGCTCTTGCTGGCGAAGCGCTGAGGGAAACCCTCGATGAGCGCGTTCTTGGCCACGTCGAGCTCTTCTTGCGTCACCGGCTCACTCTTGATGCGCTCGATCTCCTCGAAGATGAGCTTGGCGGCCAGGGCCACGGTGCGGTTCTTCGACTGGAAGAAGCCGAAGAACAGACCGGGGTAGTAGGTCGAGGCCTGCATCTGGGTCATGGCGGTGTAGGCCAGCCCCTCGTCGCTGCGCACCCGGTTGGTGACCCGGCTGGTGAAGCCGCCGCCGCCAAGGATGTCATTCATGATGCGCAGGGGGATGGCGTCCGGGTCGTCCCGCTGAATGCCGTGACCCATGATCAGCGTGGTGCCCTGGGGCATGTCGGCCTGGGTCGTGTCGGCGTGGAACATGCCCGGCTTGATGTTGTGCATGGGCAGGGGCGGCTCGGGGTTGCGGGGGCCGGCTTCCCAGCCCGCGAAGGCCTGGGTGAGCAACTCGAGAATCTCATCTGGCTCCACATCGCCCGTGACGGCCACGATCAGGTTGCCGGGATGGAAGATCTTGCCGTGCAGCTCGCGCATGGTCTCGGGGGTGATGCTCTCGATGGAGGCCTGGGTGGGCTCCCGAGTCGAGTAGTGATCCTCGCCGTAGGCCAGACGCCGAATGGTGGGCATGGCCACGCCCATGGGGTTGTCGTTGCGCTGCTTGAACGACTCGAGCACCTGATCTTTGTGGAGGCGCAGCTTGTCCTCGTCGAAGCCCGGGTTCAGGACCATGTCCATGAACAGGCCGAACGACTCGTCGAAGTTGGCCTTGAGGCAATCGAGGCTGGCCCCTGAGGTCTCGGAGCCCACGAAGGCCGACACGTTCGCCGCCAGGAAGGCCAGGCGCTCGTCGAGGGCGTCAGGGTCCATGGTGGTGGTGCCGCCCAGCCGCATCTGCGAACCGAGGGTGCCGGCGATGCCGGTCTGGTCAGGAGACTCAAGGTAGGCACCACCCTTGAAGGTGAAGCTGATGTCTACCAGGGGGAATTCGTGGCTGGGCACCACGTACACGGGCACGCCGTTGGCCAGCTGGTGCCGATACTCGGCGCCCGCTGGCGGGTTGAAATCGAGAGCAGGGTAATGGAGCTCGTCCGGGTGGCCGGGGATCTGCGCGCTGGTCGTCACGGCCAGCAGGGCCAGGGCGGCGAGTGTCTTGGTGATCGTCTTCATCGTTCTTGTTCTTTCTCGTCGTGGACCTGGGTTCAGTCTTCGGAGTCGGTGCCGAGATCGGCGAGTCGCGAGTTCAGCTCTTGCACGATGTACTCGAGCATGGGCTTGATCTCGGGCGGCACCATGGCCAACTGACCTTCGATCTGGGGGACGATGCCGTTGATCATGGCCATCTTGGCCTCCGCATCGCCGAGGGCACTCAACTGCTCATCGATGCCAGCGAGCATGCCCTGCGCTTGCGCCTGCATCTCGGGCTCGAGGGAGGCCAGTAGCTCGTCCTCGGGCTCAGAGCCTTCGAAGCGAGTGTAGGTCGCCACGCAGCTGTTGTTCGGCACCAGGTACTCGTTGGCCACACGCATGATGTCCTCGGCGGTCACCGCAGCCATGGCCTTCGGACCCTCGTTGATGAACTTCCAGCTACGGCTGGCCTCGAAGAAGCCCAACTGCAGGCGCAGGAAGTTGTTGCTCTGCAGCTGACGGTAGCTGTCCGCAGCGACGCGGTTCTTGACCTTCTGCAGCTCTTCGTCGCCCACGGGCTCGGTCTGCATGGTGCTCACGATGTCGTACCAGGCCGCTTCGAGGTCGGCCGGAGTGGCCTCACCCTTGGTGCGCGCGCTGAACGAGAACGACCCGCCGTACTTGCGCGTGTCCTGCGAAGCCCGGGCGCCCGCGGCGATCTCGAGCCCATCGACAAGGCCCTTGTAGAGCCGGCCCGTGCGGCTGTTGAGCACTTCGACCAGCACCTCAAGGGCGTAGCTGTCGTGGTGCATGAAGGGCACCGAGTGGTAGCGCACTTCGACTTGGTTCTGACACTCGCACTCGCCGTCTAGCCGCTTGGAGCCGGTCTGGGGCATCTCAAGAGTGACCATGGGCGGCGGCGGGGTCTCGCCCCGGGGGATGCGCCCGAAGTACCGCGTCACCAGCTCTTTCGCCTGCTCAAGCTCGAAGTCACCGACCACCACACCCACCAGGTTGTTGGGCCGGTAGTGGATGTTGAAGTAGGCGTCGAAGTCTTCGCGGGTGTAGCTGTTCAGGTCCGTGGGCCAGCCGATCACCGACCAGCTGTAGGGAGAACTCTGCCAGAACATCGCGTCGAACTGCTCGTCAAGCACACCTGTGGGGGACGACTCGAGGCGCATGCGCCGCTCTTCGTGGACCACATCGCGCTCGCTGTAGAACTCGCGGAAGACCGAGTCGGCCAGACGGTCAGATTCCATCCAGGCCCACAGCTCGATCTTGTTGCTGGGCAGGTCGATGAAATAGAAGGTGAGGTCGTTGGTGGTGAAGGCGTTCATGCCTCGCCCACCTTCGGCAGAGTAGATGCTGTCGAACTCGTTCTTGACGATGACCTCGCCGTGCTCCTCCATGATCTGCTTGAGCTCGGCCCGCAGGGCGATCAGCTCAGGCGTGTCGTTGGCCGGGTCCCAGGGGTCGTCGATCTCGCCCGCCAGGAAGCGGTCGTACTGCCCGCCCCAAGAGAGCGCGTTGATCTTTCGCTTCACCGCCTGCTGGCGATCCATGAACTCGGCGTCGAGCACGGGGTCGCGGGTGCCCACCGTCGTGGTGCCCTTGAACATCATGTGCTCGAAGAAGTGGCTGATGCCCGTGATGCCCGGACGCTCGTTCACCGAGCCGACCTTGGCCACCCAGCCGACCGAGATCGTGTTGGGTTCTTCGTAGCGGGGGAGCAGCAAGAACTTCATGCCGTTGTCGAGCGTGAACTCTTCGACTTCGACGTTCTGTGCGCTGGCGAATGAGCAGAGCAGGGCCAGGGCCATCAAGCCCCGTGGCAGTGGTGCCATGGTCGTTCCTCGGGTAGACGTGCAAGGCGGATGTTGGTGAGACGGCATTACGGGCCGAGTCTACCGATCGCAGCGGGGGTTCGCCGAGGGGCAGCTTGGTGTCCTGTGGTTCGGGCCTGTGTTCAGGAGGTGTGCGGCGTTCCAGAGTTCGAAACAACCCATGCGCCGGGCGACCTCAGCTCCGCACCCAACGTCCGCACAGTCCCGCCGGGAGCAGCCGATCGCTGTCCTCTTGCGGCAGGGCCAGCTCGCCAGCGGTGACCACGCCAGGGCCCAGATCTCCCAGCATGTTCAGGAAGGCCAGGGGCGAGGTGCCCACCGCGTAGCAGGACAGCACCAGAAACGCGGCCTCATTGGAGAGCAGCTCGCCACAGGCCTCCAGCAGCTCCACGATCTGCTCCTCGAAGACCCACTTCTCGCCATCCGGGCCCCGGCCATAGGGCGGGGGATCGAGCAGGATGCCCTCGTAGTGCTTGCCCCTGCGGATCTCCCGCCGCACAAACGACAGGGCGTCGTCCTGGATCCAGCGCACCGCATCGCCGGGCAGGCCCGACAGCTTGGCGTTCTCCCGGGCCCAGCGCAGGCTCGGCTTGCTGGCGTCCACGTGGGTCACGAAGGCTCCGGCCTGGCTGGCGAAGACCGTGGCCGCGCCGGTGTAGGCGAAGAGGTTCAGCAGGCGAGGCCGCTGCTCGTTCTGAGACAGCTTCTCGATCTGCTCCGCGGTCCAGAGCCAGTTGGCCGCCTGTTCTGGAAACAGGCCGATGTGCTTGAACGGCGTGGGGCGCAGGGCCAGCTTCGCTCCACGGTGAGAGAAGGCCCAATCCTCCGGGGCGGCCTGGCCCTTGGTGCGCCACCGTCCGCCCCGGTCGCTCTCTCTCTCGAAGACGAGGTCGGCCTGATCCCACAGCTCGGGGCCGAGCAGCGGTCGCCACATGGCCTGGGGATCAGGGCGCCGCAGCACCAGGCCGCAGACCCGTTCGAGCTTCTCCCCGTGGCCGCAATCCAGCAGCTGGTAGTGGTCGAGTGGGTCGTGAGGGAAGACGGTCAGGGTCGGCATGGGGGGGATGATGCCAGGGCGCGCCCCGCCCTGTCCCCAGGTTTTGGCTCGCTCGCCGAAGGTTGGCGGGCCGAGGCGGTGGCGGCTCTAAACGCCCTCGCTGGCCCGTGATACACTCCTCGATGACTTTTCCGTGACCTCGAGAGGCCCAAGGGGGGCCCTGTCGCGACGAAGCCGGGCACGCAGGATTCACCACTGTGTTTACAGCAGTCTGTCCACAGCCAAACTCCGCGCATGGCTGGCGATTCGGCCTCTTGCCAGGCCTTCTGGCGCCTTTGCTGGTCGGGTTGCTGACGGGTTGGTGCCAGGCCTTGCAGGTGGCCGATCTGGCACAGGTCGATCGGCCTCAGACTTTTGTGCGCAGCGACACCACAGCTGAGGCCCAGGGCCTGTCGGGTGTGGCCTTGCGCGCCGTGCCCGCCGCAGACCGGGGCGTCGCCTTCGTCCACCGCTCGGGAGCCGTGGGCGCAGACAAGCGCTTCATGATCGAGTGCGTCGGTGCGGGCCTGGGCCTGGTCGATGTGGATGCAGACGGCGATCTCGACCTCTACTTGGTGCAAGGTGGCGAGGTCGACCGGCGAGGCCACGTGCGCACGGGTGAGGCGTCCGGCGATGCTCTTTACCTCAATGACGGTCGGGGACACTTCGTTGACGCCGGCGAGAGCGCTGGCGAACTCGCCGACGGCTTCGGTTTCGGCATCGCCGCGGCTGACGTCGATGGCGACGGCGACGAAGACCTGCTGATCACGCAGCTCGGCCAGAACCAGCTGCTGCTCAGCGACGGCAGCGGGGGCTTCGCCCAGGCTTCTCACGCACAAGGACTGGCGGGATCCCCAGACGACTGGTCCATGGCGGCAGCGTTCGGCGACGCCGACATCGACGGCGACCTCGACGTCTACGTGACCAACTATCTGGCCCACGACCTGGAGCACGTCATGCTCACGGGCACACCTTGTCGCTGGCTCGGTTGTGAGGTTCCTTGCGGGCCGGCAGGGCTGACGCCCCAGGCAGATCGCTTCTTCATCAACGACGGCAGCGGACACTTCGAAGATGTGACGGACGACTGCGGCCTGGGTGACGTGGCTCCGGGCTACGCCTTTCAGGTGGTCTTCGCCGACCTCGACGGAGACGTGGACCTCGACCTGTTCGTGGCCAACGACTCCGTGCCCAACACCTTCTTCGTCAACAAGGGCCCCGGTGACGATGGTCGTCCACGCTTTGCCGAGCAGGGCATGCGCGCGGGCCTGGCCCTCTCTGCCATGGGCAAGGAGCAGGCGGGCATGGGTGTGGCCCTCGGCGACGTGGACGGCGACCTGCTGCCGGACATGGTCATGACCAACTTCAGCCGGGAGCACAATGCGTTGTTCCTCAACGCCTCCATGCCCGGCATGGGCGCGCTCTTCTTCGACGAGAGCGGCTCGGGCGGCATCGGCCGCCCGTCCTACTTCGACCTGGGCTGGGGCGCCACCCTCTTCGACGTCGAACTCGACGGCGATCTGGATCTCTTCGTGAGCAACGGCCACATCTATCCCCAGGTCGCTGGTTGCGAGATCAGCCAGGTGGCCTTTGGTCAGCAAGACCGTCTGTCCCTGCAGGTCAAGAGCGGGCGCTTCGAGCCCGGGCCCGAGGTGCAGCTGGGCGAGGCGTTGGCCAGCCGCGGCCTGGCTGCTGGCGACCTCGATGGCGACGGTGACATCGACCTGGTCAGCAGCACGTTGGACAGCGCGCCGGTGTTCGTCATCAACGAGAGCACACGGGCAGGGCATTGGTTGTCCGTAGAGCTGCTGCCGGTTCTCGATGCGGTGGGTGCGACGGTGACCATCGAGAGCGGCGCTGGCGACGACGTGGTGAGCCAGCGGCGCGCCGTGGTACGCGGCAGCTCGTTCCTCTGCACCGAAGATCGGCGTGTGCACTTCGGGGTGGCCGACGGCGCGCCCGTGACCGTGCAGGTGACCTGGCCCGACGGCACCGTCGAGAGCCACGCAGAGGTCGCCCTCGATCAGAGAGTGACCTTGTCCAGAGGGCAGGCTCGCCAGCGATGAAGGGGCCGTTCGTGTGGGCCCTGGCGTTCGGATTGCTGGGATCGACGTGGTCGACGGCCTGGGCTCAGAGTGTGGCTCTGCCCGGTGACCCTGGAGCGTTGGCCAAGGTCATGCGCCTGGCCCGACGGGACGGCGAGGCAGCCTCCATGCTCAAGGGCATGATCAAGGTCTCCTACAGGACCTTGCGGGACGAGCGGGTGCACGGCGAGCGCATGCAGTGCCTGCTCGATCTTGGCCGCTTCGACGAGGCGGACGAGCTGGCCAAGGTCCTGGTGCCCCGCGAGGGTGGCCAGGCCATCCCCTTGGCAGTGGCCATGGCGCGCCTGACCTTTCGTCGAGGCGACCTGGACGCAGCGGAGCAGCTGCTCGCCCGGGTGCGTCAGACCAAACCCAAGCAGCTCGACCTGTCCGTGCTCGCCGTACGCATCGCCACCGCGCGGGGCGACTACAGCGGGGCGAGCCGCCTGCTGCAGGCGCTGCAGGCGTCGCTCCACGAAGGCCTGGCGGCTGATCTCGAGGTCGACATCGCCGTGGGGCATGGCGCCGAACTCATGGCCGTCGAAGATCTGCTGGAGCGGGCCATCCCCCTGCTGCGCCGTGCCGTCGAGCTGGCTCCCGATCGTGTGGACGCTCGCGCCCTGTACGTGCGCGCGTTGGCCCGCTGGCAGCGATCCGAGCTGGCCGAGAGCGTGGCCCTCGATGGGCTCGAAGTGACGAAGGGGGCCGCCCGCGCCGACCTGCTCCACGCCCTGGGTTTCACCTATCTGGGCATTCACCGCGAGACCGAGGCGGTGGCCCTCTTCGAAGAGGCCTTGAGGTGGTCGCCAAGTCACAGCCTGGCACGGGTGGGCCTGGCCCGCTCGCGCTGGAAAGCAGGCGATGCGAAGGGCGCCCGTGAGCAGATCACACAGCTGCTCGCCTCAGACCCCGAGAACTTCGACGCCCTGCTGCTCCTCGCCGACATCGAGTCGTCGGTGGGCGATTGGGACAAGGCCGCAGACGCGTTGCAGGCCGTGCTGGACGTGAAGCCCCGGCACCTCAAGGGCCTCTGGCTGCTCTCCCGCGTACGCGCCCGCCAGCGCCGCCCGGACGAGGTGCAAGCGCTGGTCGACCGCTACGAGGCGCGCAAGCAGGTGCTGGCGGGGCGGAAGTAAGAAACTCATGCGATGGTCGCACTTCCAACGTGGATCATCATGAGGATGCAGAGAGGTTCTGTGACCTTTCTTGGAGTAGCGATTGACATACCCCCCCCCCTCCCCTGCTAGCTTTCGGTTACTTCAAGCTGGGTGATGGACTTCCTGAGAAATCCAAACGGAGAATGAAGGAGAAGGATGGTGGGCACAGCACTCATATGCTGCAAGCTAAGTGTCGCGTGTGCTGGCTTGTCGATACTTCGGCTGAGGCCTCGTGTACTCGGTGAAGCCTGCGTCCTGACTTGCGACTCAGGGTGTTGACCCGCCACCGGAGCTGCGGCAGCAGCAAGCATGCGCTTGCTTAGAATGGTCTGCTACTCGTCAATCCAATCCTGGGGACTGGGATATGTATCGTTATTTGCTCGTGCTGTTAGTGTTTGCTGGTAACGTTGTTGCTCGGCAGGGAGGTCAGGACGGTCCCGAATACGACTGGGTGGTGCTCATTGATGCGGCTGTTGCTCAATATGATATGGCGTTGCCCACCGCAGTGTATCCACCCGTGGGTAGTGCGTCCGGGACCTTCGCAGGAGCGACGATTCTCTTCCAGGAGGCGCCTGTCTCTGGCCCCGATGGATACGAAATGGTCACAAAGCTCTCAGCCAACCCGGTCACGATCTGCGCGAATGTGAACTTCTTGGGGCTCTTTGACCCTGACAACCTGTCCGGGTTGGTGGCGACTCTTGTCCATGAAGCAATGCATGTAAAGCACTACAATGACTGGACCCTGTTTTGCGAGAACCTGAGCGGCTCTGCGGAAACGACCTGCAAGGCTACTCGGGACTGTCATTTTAATGTGAATAAAATCGTCGCAGACCCTGGGTCTCCTACTGGCATTAAGGTGCTAATGAATCCCTGTGCTGAGGCATTCGCGGATTACGAAGCGGCTAAGGTGGTTTGTGAAATAGCATGCACTTCGACTGATCAAACGATGCGACAGGATTACATGAGCCAGGCGAAGTCGTTGAATATGAAGGCTGACCAGAAAAGCTCAGACTGCAGCTTGGTTGTGGGTGATGGAAGCGTCAATAACCCCGCGGCAGGGAAATGCATGGCTCCGATGTTCTTTGATCCTGCGACTGGAGAGTCCAAGACCTTGGGCGACTATGCTGGGCAGAAGTGCTGCTGTGATATCGTGGAAATGGAGGTGATCAGTTGTGCGGAGCTGGACGATTGTGATGATAACGGCCTGAGTGATTCGCAAGAGATTGACGAAGACCCCTCACTTGATATGAACAATGACGGGGAGTTGGATGAGTGCGAAGATCCTTGATATTCCCCTCTCTTGTCACAGGAAATGCAAGACGATGAATAGATTTGCAACCGTAGCGCTTCGATCTGCAGTTTTTTGGTTGATGGCTGTTGAGCCGTCTTTGATGGGTCAGAGCTTGCCGGGTCATCACCTTAGAACTGTTGATATCCTCCCTTCGGCCGATATGGTGTCCCGGGGTTTACTTTCGACTTCGCCAACGAAATTTATCAGGTATTCTGTCGGAATCGACAATGTGAACGAAAAGAATGTTGAGATCCTGTGGGAAGGTGCCTACTTGGTAAACGGTATCGTGGATTTTTCCCTGAGAGCTCTCCAACTGAGTACGATTGCTACAGCATACCGACCTTTGGCGGTAGCGGCTGAGGGAGGGATCGGGTCGACTCTCTTCGTTGTTGGCTGGTATGACAGGACTGGGGAAGTTGTCGTTGAGCAATGGACTATGGGCTTCGCTGCGATTGGGCAGACAGTGGGGCCTTTCGGAGTCCCTCATGTGACTCTGTCGCCACCACCGATCACTAAAGATGAAATCTACAGAGGGCCAGCGATGGGGCCAGTCTACGACGCGGTGTTTCACCCGATGACCCGGGAATTGTTACTAATCGCGGATGACAGTGCGTTGCCTGGCTATACGAAGAACTTCTATTCTCTGGCCACCGACGCCCAGCAGCCAATGCCCGTTCTTCGAACGGATCTGAGCATCGGACTGCTCCCGCAAGCGCTGGGGCTTAAGCTCGGTGTTACGGATGCGGGCGTCGTATACGTCTTCGTCTTTGATGTTCCGAAATGGGGAGGCTATGCGAGCGCAAGTTTCGGACTGCCTCCATCAATTCTACATCAAACCCATGTGTTGAGCGATGCCGATGGTGATGGGCTTTTTGAACTCTCCTACCAGGATGATGCGGCGACGGTTCTTGGTCTGGGAGCCACCTTTTCTTGGAATCATAACTACACGGCTGCTGGCGAGCAGTAGCGAGTTCTTGAAGGCCGACTTGGCTGACCAGCGGGGTGGGAGGCACGACGAACTCATAGCTGCCCCCGATACCACCGCGCCAACCAATCCGCTGACACGCCGAGACGGTACAGAGGCGGGATCACCTTCATCATCAGCGCTGTGCGCAAGGGGCGCAGCTGCATCCGCCGACCGTTGACTCGCACGGGCGTCGTGATGCGCGCCAGGGGCGCCCGGCGCGCCAAGCGCACCGAGAGGTCGTAGTCTTCCATGATCGGCAGGGGGCGAAAGCCGCCGGTGGCTGCGTAGGCTTCGGCGGTCATGAACATGACCTGATCGCCGTAGGGGTGGCGGGTCCAGCGGCTGCGCAGGTCGGCGAAGTGCAGCAGGGGGCCCGCGCGATCAGGCATGTCCGGGTCGGGGACGGTGCGCGTCACGAAGGCCCCCGCCTCGGTCTCGTGCCGGGGGCCACCGTCCTTGAGCGTGGAGCGCATGAGCGCGGTGGCGTCGCTCGGCAGCTCTGTGTCCGCATGGACAAAGGCCAGGATCTCGCCGGTGGCCAGGGCGGCGCCCGCCGCGAGCTGCAGGCCTCTCCCGGGCGCGGTGCGCACCACGGTGACCTCGGCAAGTTCGGCCACCCGTTCGCTGCTGCCATCGCTGCTCCCGCCGTCGGCCACGATGATCTCCACCGGTCCGGGCTGGGCGATGAGGGCTGCGCAGCAGGCGTCGAGCTTCAGGCCCTCGTCGAGCGTGGAGACGATCAGCGACACCAACGGCTGCTCTGCGGTGGGGGCGTCGCGAGCGAGCTCCGCACGGACGCGGGGGGCGAGCTGCGGCGTATCGCCCGGCGTCTGATCGAGCGCGTTGCTGAGCCGGGGCAGGTCGCAGCCGTGGTCCACGTCGAACCAGCTCGGGGCGTGAGCGAGTGTCAGACCCAGCTCGTGAGCCCGGGCCTCCACGGCGGGGCGGGTGTCTTGCGCGGTCCAGTCGATGCCGTCGAGCCAGCTGTTGTCGGCGGCGACGGGGCAGTGCGCACGGGCGGCTCTGCTCAGGCCCAGGCACCAGAACCCGCCGTTTTCGCACGGGCCCAGCACCACGTCCGCTGTGTCGAGGGCAGCCAGCGCCGCGGCGAGGTGTTGGCCAGGCAAGCCCGGGCTGTCCGTGCCCAGCAGCACGACCGCGTCTGCCTCGTTCAGCCCGTCCCCGAGCAAGCGGGCCATGCGCGCGCCCAGGTCGCCCTCTCCCTGATGGACCAGGGTCGGCGTGGGGCAGAGCATGGGATAGGCGTCAGCGTCTGCGGTGGTGGCCAGCGCCAAGTCGATGGCCGACAGCTCGTGATCGTCGCAGCAATGGGCCGCCTGATCTTCGATGGACCGCTCGCCGCCAGGGGACGCGGCGAAGCTCGCCGTGGCGCTCCACACATCGATGAGCATGGCCCGGGCCATGCGGGCGGCGGAAGCTTCGCCGATGTCGGCAGCGAGCCGCGACTTGGCCCGCCCACGGTGGGGCGGCTTGGCCAGCACGATGATGCGCGCTCGCCGGGCGGCTGTCGTGCGGCAGTCTTGGCCGTGGCTGTCGCCCTCGGCGCGGTGCAGCAGACCCTCGTGGCTGCTCTGCCCGTCCATGGCCTCGCTCACGAAGAGCTGTCGGTGAGCGCGCCCCCGCAGGAGCTGCCCTGCCCGGCGGTGCAGCCCAGGCAGTGGCTGGCGGTGGTGATCGGGCCGTCGTCGAGGTCGGCGAACGATTCGACCTCGAAGATTGTGCTGTGCGCCGTGGCCAGGGGCAGGTTCAGCATCTGGTGAAAGTCGCAGTCGGCGAAGCGGCCGTTCCAGTCGACGCTGACCAACTCGCGGCACATGACGCCGTCGACGGCCGCGGGGTTGAAGCTGTCTTCCAGCAGGGCGTGGTAGCTGTCGAGGGCGCCCTGCCGCTGCAGGTCGTCGGCGAAGCGATGGATGGGCATGTTCGCCAGGGTGTAGAGCTGATCGAAGACGATGCCGTGATCGGCGCCGAGCCGCTGGCGGTAGTCGGCCTGCAGGGCTTGCTGTGCCGGGGGCAAGCTGGGGCCGAGGGGGTTGTAGACCAGATCGAGGCGCAGAGCTTCGGCATTGGCCCCACCTTGGGCCGCCCCGTAGCCCACTGCGTTCAGCTGACGCAGGGCCGCGATCGAGAGTTCGAACACTCCGCCGCCCCGTTGGGTGTCCACGTTGTCTTCGGTGTAGCAAGGCAGGGAGGCCACGATCTTGGCCTGGTTCTCCGCGTAGAACCCGGGCAGATCGTCTTGGCCCGACTCGTGGATCACGGTGAGGTTGCAGCGCACCATCACGTCGCGCCCGAGCTGCCGCACGCCGGTCACCAGGCGACGAAAGCGGGGGTTCAGCTCGGGAGCGCCGCCGGTGATGTCGACCGTGGTCACCCCTGGGCTGGCCTGCAGCAGTTGCAACACTCGCTCGATGACCCGGTCATCCATGAGCTCGGTGCGCAGGGGGCCAGCGTCGACGTGGCAGTGCCGGCACGACTGATTGCACAGCCGCCCCAGGTTCAGCTGCAACGTGGTCACCGCCCGCCGACGAAGGACAGGCAGCTGGTGACGTTGCAGCAGCGCGGCGAATCGATCTTCGGTGTGGGTCAACGACACGAGAGACTCAGCAGCAGTCGCCGCCCGGCTCGCAGCACTCGCCGGGAGAGTCGCTGGTCAGGTTGAAACCCTGGCCCTTGGTCTCTGCGGCGCTGCGCACCCGGCCGCCGGTGCAAGCGAAGGGCTGGGCGTCGCCCTCGGCGATGGCCTCTCGGGGTTCGATGCCGATGACGTGGTCGGCGTGGGGGCCGCTGGTCATGAAGCGGTAGGTCCGCCCGCACACGGCCATGGGCTGCCCGCGCTCAAAGGTGTGCCCGTCGTCGTCTTGCACGGACTTCCAGGGACCCTTGTAGAGGATGGCCTGGTGGTGCTCCATGCAGGGGCCGGCCTCACCCACGGTGGCCTCGACGGTCACGCTGCGAAACTCGATGCCCTCGACCGTGCGCCAGGGCTCTTCGGCCCGCTCAAGAACGGTGATGCCCTGAAAGCCAGCCTCTTCGAAGGCCTTGAGAAACAGGTCTTCGCGCCAGGCCCCGGAGATGCAGCCGGACCACAGCTCGTTGTCCGCGAGCATGTGCGCCGGGATGTCCTCGTCGGACACGATGTCGGAGATGATCGCCCGTCCGCCGGGCTTGATCACTCGAAAGATCTCTTCGAACAGCTGGCCCTTGCGCTCGGGCAGGACCAGGTTGAGCACGCAGTTGCTGAGCACCACATCGATGCTGTCGTCGGGCACCAGGGGAGCGGCGGAGCGCTGCTGCTCGATGTGCGCCTCCAGCACGGCCAGGTCGGCGTCGCTGCGCACCGGGTGCTCGGCGAGCCACTCATCGAGGGCCGCCCGGTCGAGGGCCAGGTCTTCGATGCGTCCCTTCAGGAAGGTGACGTTGTCGTGGCCGACCTTCGTCGCCACCTCGGCAGCGGAGCTGCGGGCCAGGGCCAGCATGTCGTCGTTCATGTCCACCCCGAGCACGCGGCCCTCGGGGCCCACGATCTGCGAGGAGATGAAGCAGATCTTGCCAGCGCCGCTGCCCAGGTCGAGCACGGTCTCGCCCTTGTGCACGTGCCGGCTGGGGTCGCCGCAGCCGTAGTCTCGGGCCAGCACCGCGTCGGGAATGGCGGTCAGATACTGGGTGTCGTACTCCACGGGGCAGCAGAGTTCGGGGACCTGGCGGGTGGCGCCATCGCTGTAGCGGCTGCGCACGGCGGCGTCGCGATCGGCGGGCGTTTCAGTGGGCGTGTTGGCGGACATGGACGAACTCGGGGGCAAGGTGGACGACATGAGTGGGGTTCCGAAGGCCTTGGGGCGGCCACCGGCGTTGTGGGGCGGGGCCTGTGGGCGGGGCGAGGATGCCCTGCCATGGCTGGGCGTCCCGAGAGTATTCCAAGAATGGGTTCTGCGAGCAGCGCCAAATGGTGCTGACTGCTGGGCAGCGGGGGAGTTTCAGCCGCCCAGATAGCCCATGGCGACCATCCATTCACGGGTGGCTGGGTCCATGGGGTCGGCCGGGGCCTGGGAGCCCTGCGCCAGGTCGTGGGCCACTGCATCGGCGAGCCAGGTCGACAACGAGCGCAGGATCTCGGCCAGCTCGGGGTCGGCTGGGACGTTGCTTCCGGAGTTTGCCTCGGTCGGGTCTGCGTCGTCAGGAAGGCGGCCCGACCTGTGATCAGCCAGCGCGGCCGGGAGCAGATCGCGTTGCTCGGAGGGGTCCTGGTCGAGACGGTAGAGCGCTCGAGGGGTCAGCTGACCCTCGTCATCGAGGGCGGCCACCAGCTTGTACTGGGCGCCCCGGCCATCCCCCCGGATCACGGCCACCTCATCGGGCCGATCGGGTTGATCGTCGCCGTAGACGCAGTGGGCCAGGCGCGGGTGGTCGGCTGTGGGCAGGCCGCCCGGGCTGCCCCGGTCGCTCGTCGACTCCCCCGCCGGCTGCCCTGCCAGGGAGCCTGCTTGGGGGGCCAGAACCCGCGTCGAGAGATCGCGCCCCTGCCAGGAGATCGGCACCTCGACGTCTGCAAGGCCCAGCAGTGTGGGGGCCATGTCGACGTGGCTCGTGGCGACGTCGAGGCGCTGTCCGGGGGCGATGTGCCCGGGCCAGCGGAGGACCCAGGGCACGTCGAGTTCTTCGCCGTGCAGGCTGCGCCGGTGTCCCTGCAGGCCGTGCTCCCCGAAGGCCTCGCCGTGGTCGGAGGTGAAGGCCAGCACGGTGCGGTCGGCGAGTTGCAAGGCCTTCAGCGCTTCATCCAGGGCTCCCAGCTGCCGATCGTTGTGATGAATCTCGGCCTCGTAGCGCTGGGGGTCCTCGATGTCTTCGGGCGGGCCGAAGAAGCCCATGGCCTGCAAGTCCTCGGGCTCAGGTCGGTAGGGCTCGTGGGGATCGAGCGTATGCACGTGCACGAACAGGCGCTCGTCCGCGTGCTCTTCCAACAGGCGCTGCAGCGACTCGGCGATGGCCGCAGAGGTCAAGGTAGAGGTCAGGTGCGAGGCCCCATCGGCGGTGGGCTCCCGGGCGACATCGAAGCCCTGGTCGAGCCCTGACCACAGGCCGCCGTGATAGTTGGTCACGAACGAGGCGGTGACGTATCCAGCGCCTGCAAAGGCCTCCGCCAACGTGGTCACCTGGTCGGATACCCGCTCAAGATGGGTGCGATTGCCGTGGGTCAGGGGGCTCAGCGAGGTGAGGATCGAGCTGATCGAGGGCCTGGTCCAGCTGGACGCGGCCAGGGCATTCTCGAAGACCGCGCCATCTGCGGCGATGGCGGCCAGGGTCGGGTCGGTGAGGCGCTCGTGCCCGTAGGTCGACAGCCGATCTCGGCGCAGGGTGTCCTCCACGTAGAGCAGCACGTTGGGGTGGACGTCCGGCCGGGGAGAGAGGTGCAACGTCCCGCCCACCAGCAGGGCCGCCCGCTGTGATGGGTCATCTGAGCCACTCGCAGCGCAGCGCAGCTCGAGCTGCAGGGCCTGGCCATGGCCGCCGGGGAGGTCGAT
>Ga0114933_10001024_pt1 | contig 32171 bp, 18 predicted proteins | sample 4SBtaG_FD_89691 | JGI IMG/M metagenome (GOLD analysis project Ga0114933, IMG submission 89691) | Deep subsurface microbial communities from Kolumbo volcano to uncover new lineages of life (NeLLi) - 4SBTROV12_W25 metaG | ecosystem: Environmental > Aquatic > Marine > Volcanic | place: Kolumbo... | reverse complement strand
TGACTTATTTCCCCAGTTAGCAGCACCTTTCTTACGACACTTTACAAGTGCTCCGGAAGCATATGCAGAAGGCCATACAGAATAACGAGACTTGACTTTTTTATAACAAGCATCTTTTTCACCTGCTGCTTCTTTTTGAACATCATCAATTGCCTTATGAACTCTTTTTATTTCATTTCCAATTCTAGTAGCTCTTGCTTTTGCCGAAGGTGAATACTTATCTTTACCTCTTCTACCACCACCAACTTTACCATATTGAGTTGCTATTTCTCTACCTTTTTTATCCACCACACTATGACTTACATGATCACCTTTTCCTTTCTTTTCATCAGAATCTAATTTATATCCCGAAGGCAATTTCTTCTCAATTTCTTTTTTTGTAAAACTTTGCTTAGATTCTTCCATTTTTTCCTCAGTCTTTACGTTAATTGCCTTTCCTTTTCTATCTGGATTTGGATCTTGACGTTGCTTACGACGAAATGCTGCCTGCTCTTCATCCTTATCAAGGTTTCTCTTCATTTTTGAAGATCCACACTTTGGTTTAGTGGTTTGTCCTGGTTGTTTGGCACAGGGTTTTCCTGCGTATTTGCCACCCAACTGAACCCAACCAGGGGTACCATCAGAAGAGCGACTCTTGCCAAACCAGTCACGCAAAGAACTATCACCACTTTTCGATTCACTTACACCACCTCCATTACCATTCGTTCCATTACCATTAGAAGTTCCATTACCATTAATAGGTTTATCAATACCAACTTCCTCAGGCTCTCTACCCCCACCAGAATATTTTGCAGTAACTCTCATCCCCTTAGAAATGGGTTTACACTTCATATCAGTATAACAATAATAATACCCTTTCTTACACTTATTCATCTTTTATCTTTAATCCGTATTATTATTTAGAAAACCTTGTTTCAACATCTTCTGAAGTTCTGATGTTGATCCAACAAATACGGCATTATTAGTCACATTATTTGTAGTCTTAATAGTATCTTCTTCAACATCCTTAAGTTTCTTTTGAAGATCAATTAATTTATCAGTTGTATCGGCAACACTCTTAATTAATTGTCCAGCGACTTCATATGCTCTGGGACTTGCCCCTTCACCTGCAAGTTCCATAATTCCATTAATTGCTTCTTGACCCTTTTCAATTAATGAATATAAATTTGCTCTTGTATATTCATAATCTTTTTGAATATCATTATCTTTTGGTTTTAATATTTCTGCTTTCTCAGGAGTAGTTTCCACAATACTACTTTCAGTATTTAAAGCATCATCAAGACTATCATAATTATTAGACATAAATTACCTCAAATATCTTCCTTTCTAGTTGGACTATAATCTCCAGAATCAGTAAAGAACCCCCAATTTTCATCAAATCCAAAGTCATCTTGTGGTCCGGCATCAATTGGATTTGGAGTTGCTATATATCTCATTTCTCTCTTTGCTGACTTAGTGTCAGTAGATGTATGCATATCAACTTGTACTTTCTTAATTAATCCATCACTACTATCTGATATAGGACCAAACAAATAAGTTTTGGCAGTGAATCTTAAAGTATAAATTAATGCTCTACGAGTAGAAAAATCTCCTTCATAATCATCCTGAAAAGATATATTATCCAAAATTACAGGCATATCTCTCTTTTCTCCTATTGATTTTACTAAATCAACAGTTAAATTAAATGATGGTTGAAAGAATGGTATAATTTGCTCAACTATTTGCAGAGCATCATCATTTAACTTTGTAAAAATATTAAGCTCAAATCCAATATTATATGGAACTGGCATAAAAACTTTTTTTATGTTACTCCCATCAGAAGCTTTAAATGTTTGAGTAACACCTGCCTTTCTTGTTGGATCATAGGATATTGATGTCATTTCAAAAGACATCCTTGGTAAAGATATTGCCGTTGATTTTGCTAATTGTGCTTGTTCAACAATTTTTGCCAGAAACTTTTGCTGAGGACCATAAGAAAGACTTACTTTAGTATCATCAATAGTATTATTTAATTGATTTTCATGTTTAATATGAATATTATTAAATAATGTGCCAAACGAGATTATAGTTTTTCTTATAATTTCGTGATAAAAATACGTTCCTAACATTAGTAATCTCCAAATGGATTAGACTCTGTAAAATCTAATATTAAATCTGCTTCTAATTCTATATCTTCATTAGAATCAAACTCATTATCATAACTCTCTAAATTATGAGATTTGACATAGTATCTAGCAGATGAACTTGAACCAACTATAACTTCACCACTAGCAAATTTACCAGTATTTAGTGCTACTTTTAGAATAGTCTCTGCAGGAACATTGGGTACTGTAGAGACACCCTTCCTATAATCCTTAACCCTTGCAGTAACTCCACTACTCTCACCAGTAATTATTTCATTATAAACAAATGTGCCAACTCCAACCGAAGATATTCCTGTAATTGATACCGTTGTAGTACCGATACCAGTATATCCGGCACCAGCATTAATAAATTGAACAGATTGTATGACTCCACTAGAAATAACCGGACTTACAACTGCAGTCGTTCCAGATCCTGGACCTGAAATAATTACAGATGTATCTCCAAAATAACCTCCACCATTCTGGGAAAATTCAATCTCTTCAATACCATGATCAACGATAACAGCAGTTGCAGCTGCTCCTACTCCACCACCACCACTTATTGTAATTGTTGGAGGATTATTTAAATCATATCCAGATCCTGGATTAATTATTCTTATTGTATCAATAGAAGTAACATTTAAAATACTTGTGGTAATAGCAACCGCAGTTGCTACTTTTCCACCAACTCCAGAAGGATTCGATATTGTAACTGTTGGTGCCGATGTATATCCAGATCCATCATTATTGAGGATTATTTGTCCAACCATTCCGGCAGATCCAACTCTTGCAATAGCAGATGCTTCTACAACATTACCAACAAGAGTTATTGCAGTATTATATCCTTCATCCTCTACAGTATTATCAACTTCTTCAATTGAAGTCTCAACAAGTTCATTTTCATATTCATAGAGTTCACAACTCAATTCGTAAATGTAATTTTTTCCTAACTGATAAAATGGTTTTTCAAACTCTACTCTTTTAATTTCAAATAATCTTTCTCCTAATGGGAAATATATTAAATCTCCTTCTCTTGGTCTACTGACTAAATCCTGAAAAGTAAAATCTGTTTGAATATTATCTCTAAGTCCTGTTGAAATTGCCTCCATAAATGGAGTAATAAATTCTTCAAATCTTTCTCTGGATATTGTTAAACTAACTTCATTTTTCAATTGTAACCCAAATTTCGTCATTATATCGCTACTTGGAGAATATCCCTCATAGTTATTGAGATATGCTTCTATTAGAAAAGAATCATCAAATTTTGAAGATTGCACTTCTTTAATAATATCATCAGTTTGAAATATTTTTCTTGGTAGATAATAAATTTCTATACCATATATTTTCAACTGCTCATTTATTAAATCTTGAACAAGAAATTGTTCATTAGAAGATCCTTGAAGAAAAAAGGGATTTAGTGCCATGATTATCCAATAAGATCAAGAGGAGGTAATTCATATTCCATAGACATCTTTTGTATTATTTCCCCAAGTTCTCTATTACCGTCTTCATATAACTGCCTACCATTTAATTCAATTCCGCCAGGAAGTTTAACTCCTTGGAACTTTAATAGATTTTGACCCCATTGTCTCTTTATCAATGAAGTTAAATACTTCTTCAAAAAACTATCATTATATACACTTGTAAAAGTATCGGGATCTAAAATTCTATAACACTCTAAAATAATATATTCTCCTGCTGTTTGTGCCTCCCAATCAATATCTAAATACAATCTATTTTGTCTTTTATTAAATCTAATTTGCCTATCAGGTGTTAATAAATGATCAATATCTTCAAGATACGTTTTAACCATAGAATATTGAAGTAACTCAACAGAATTAAAAAAATAAATATCATTCAACATTAATTGATATTTAATACTAAACATTCCGCCTGAAATTGAGCTAGTATCAAACTTAAATATTTTTTCTATACCAACTACAGAATCTGGTACCTGAATATAATTATTATTTTCCTCATAGGAAAATTGAGTTGTTACACCAACACTATGACTTACAGTTGTTGTGCTTATACCAGTTACTCCTGTTGCCCCAGGACCTTTTCCTCTATCAATATCATCTTGAGTTATTTGATATTTCAAGTACATCCTTTCAACACCATCAAAGTGCCTTTCATGGAAGTATTGAAGTGCATCATCAACTAAATCATCTATTTGATCATCAGCAACATTAATCTCTAATACAGGAGCACCTAACTGTCTTAAACAATAATCAACAAGTCCTTGCCTTGTATTTGCTTTTGCCATTTTTAGAATTCTCCTCCATCAATAATCGAAGACCAAACAGGTATTCCTGAATTATTGGTTGTAAGAACAAAATTGGTTACTGTTTGTGCTGTTGCAGTTGCTGCTGCACCTATTAATTTTCCAGTATTATCAAAATATGCAATACCATTTGGACCGGTATACTCATCATCATAATATATACCTTCTGTTACAGTTACAAATCCAGTAACACTAACATTATCTTTAAATGTGGATAAACTACTTACATGTAAAGTATTAGTTGTAGTTAATCCTGCTACATATACATTTCTCCATCTTTGGGTTTGTGTACCCAAATCATTAGTATTATCTACATCTGGAACTAAGTTTGATATAAATTCACCTACGACATTAATATCATCAGTATTTTCATCACCAAGATTTATAGTCCCTCCCTTGAAAGTGGCCTGTCCTATAAATTCTGATGTTCCTTCTACTTTTAAATTTCTTCCAACAAAAATATCACGTCCAGAATAAAAATCACTACCAGTAGTTGTAACTCCACTAAGAGCTGATAATGTTGTTATTCCGGAAATATATAAGGACTCGGCATTAAGTTGTCCTGAAATTTTAATAGATGGTGAAGTAATACCATCAGTACTACTAATAGTTACTCCAGTACCGACAGTAATTACATTTGTATCACCATTAATAAGAACACTATCAGTTCCTACTGTTAATGTGCCGGTAATATCTCCATTACCAGCAACATGTAAATTCTGTCCAATACCTACACCACCGGTTACAATTAATGCTCCAGAACTTGTAGAATTTGATGAAGTATTATTTGTAATACGTAGTTGTTGATCAACAACATTATTCATTACAAACTTTTCAGTAGCCACATCCCAAATAAGGAGGAGACCATCCGTTCCTTTCAACGTAGAATCAACGTCAGTTAAATCAATTAACTTTGTCGGTGGTGAAGATGCATTAGATAAAACACGTATTACATTCTGAGAACCAATTCTATCGTTTATACTAGGCATTTACCTTGTTACTCCTGCTCGTACAAGTGCAGATCCTTCAACAACTTTGAACTGTTTTCCATCATTAAAGATTTTTATATCATAGACATATCTTCCCGGTTTTAATGCAGAAGTTTGATCTGGTGTCAATGATATTGATATCAAACCAACATCCGGACTAGTAATAGTAGATGCAAAAGAAACTGCAGAAGAACTTGAATATGTTTTTCTCATCTGTCCCGATATTGTCGAAATACCGAGTTGCAAAAAAGTATTAGTCCTAGTATCCTCTAACTGAAAGGAAGTCTGAAAGTCAAACCCCTGTTCAATTACTATGTTGGATACAAATATTGCCATTATTTAATAAAATATATCTTTAGGTATTTATATTTCAAAGACCTGGAAGTTTTGAAACTACTTCTTGTTGCTTTAAATATAGCTTTATAGAAGTCTTAAGCATAGATTTTAACTCATCAATATCTCTACACTCGTCAATTTCTCTACATTGTTTTTCATATGAAAACAATCTAGTTATAGTTTCTAATTCTATGTTATCGGGATCCATTTAAAAACTCCTTTAATAATGATTTTAATTCGTCGATATCTTTCTTCATTTCATCAATTTCCCTCCTAGAATTTTCTTGTCTTTTTAATGAAGAAAGATATGTATCATATGCATTTGAATCACAATTCACTATAGCACCACTATTTTCATCTCGGTATAAATTTTGATACCCTTCTACTCTAATCATCTTACTGCTATAGCTCTAAGATCTTTAATTCTTGGATATTCTGCTTGATTTTTAGAATTCATAACAATTTTAATAGCGAATCCAATAAATTCTTCATTAACATCAGCACTAAATTCATATTCCAAATATTCATTTTCTAAACTAGATCTTACAAATCTATCAGGTAATCCCGAATTTTTTGACTCATCTCTGACTAAGAATCCTGCTTGATCTGCAAATTCTAAATTATCATATCCAGGGAATAAATTAAATGTTTGATTAATCTCACTAGATCCCGATCTTATTAATTGATAAAGAACTCTAAAGTCGGCAGATTCATGCCTATAAGCACTTAATAATACCTTTAATGAAGTTGCAGGATTTTTTAAATTAACACTATTAGAAACATAAATTGCGGAATGGGGATCATTATCATTGGATCTAATTTGATTATTATCAGAATAATTTGAAATTGGATTATCAATCCTTGCAGATCTAAATTCGACTACAGATCTATCTAAGTAAATAATTGGTGAAAGATTTGTATTTTCAGTTTTTAAAGATACTCCTGCAGTAAATGATTTATTTCTTGGAAGGTTAGTTAGATATTCATTTTCATTAACTTCCGAACATACTATTCTAGGAGTAGTTAATTTATTTGGAATATTTAATTCGACTGATTCATAACCAACATCATTAAAGGATGCTTCAGATCCACTAATACTTGTTGCAGTAACACTTCTTATAGAAGATGATGCAACAGTGTCTCCACTTGGAGCAAAAACTTCAAATCTAGGAATAACTTCACCAAAAATAATATTTTGTGATGCTCTTGCCTCAGATCCACCACCATAAGAATCATCAATAAATGATACTTGTGGTGCTATTGTTTGATTATCATCACTTCTGTTTGTAATATCTGTTCCGGATGCTCTATTAATTGATATATGATAACGATCTTGAGTAAGACCTAAATCACTAACTGTATGTTCGGCGTTAATTCTCTTCAATGAAACTCCATTTAATTCATACTTATAAACCAAATCTCCAGTATCATGTGGTTGTGCCACTCCTTCAATCGCTCTACCACTACCAGCAAATGTAATTATTGTTCCAGTAGCTTCAATATATTTTATTACTTCACTTCCAATTTTTATAAGTCCTGGATTATTAGAACTTACAAGTTCACCTTCAAATCTAGCAAAATCTGATGTGTCGGCAACAGTAATGGAAGATCCGGTGGATGTCAATGGAGCATCTAATTTAGTTGGATTATAACTTGATTGAACATCCGACAGTACTACTTTATTGGTATTACTATACATTCCATGATTGAACTGATTAATTTCAAGCATGGTTCCAGATTCTAATCCAGATCCCTCAGAACTTCCGGCAAGATTTACAGTAACAGTAGAATTAAAAGCTGTGCCTGAGTCTCCATGTTTCAATGCCTGATTATCTGGAAACGCACTATTTGCACCTATAGTACCTTGAACATTATCAAGATAAAGTGTATCATAATTACCAAGAGATGTGATAGTGATACGAGCGCCTGTTCCTCTATCTCCTTCAGTATCTGAAGTAACAATTCCAACAATATCTCCAACTTTATATCCACTTCCACCACTAACAACTGTAGATCCAGTGATTACATTTGAAGTAGAAGTTAAATCAAGAGTTAATCCACTTCCTTGTCCAGTAATTGCAAAGGTATCAACATTAACTCCTGGATTTGATGCATGATAATTTTCTCCACCAAGAACTACTTCTGAAGTGATTACTGTTCCACCAACTCCAGCAATAAACCCATAACCAGAAGTTCCAACCCCAACTGAAGCACCAAGAATTTTTGTTCCTATTGTCTCAAGAGTTGATTTATCAGTGCCATTACTAACTTCAGGATCAAGATCCAACTTTAAAGTTTTTGGTAAAGTTCTAATTGAATTATTAGGAAGTAATGGTTTATATCCATTACCTTTATCGAGAGTTGGATTATAGAAGAATGCAGTTCCTGCACTTGATGTAAACTTAGCCTTATATAATTTAAACTTCAAGTCTTCATACTGACTTGATGTCCAAATAGATCCATTTTGAGACTTAAAAAGACTACCAATTGCAAATTGCTTTGTATATCTGACCGCTTCTGCATCTGGAAGCGACTGAGTATTTACAGTCTTTTCTCCCATTCTTGCAATCCAAGCCTCATATTGATCAGTAGTTGGTGAAAGTAATACAACAGCATATTCCCTACCACCTTCAAGATAAATTGGTTCTGGGAATACTACGTGAGTAGCAGTTTCACCAGTAGTAGAAATATTAATATCACTAGGATCTAGAACAGCAGGCTCTCCCTTTCTTTGAAGAACGGGTGTTCCCAACTCCATGTCTCTTATCTCTACGATAAGTTGATCATTTCCGGAAGACTTATGTGCGAAGAATAAATCAATCGCTGTTACAAATGCTCCATCATCATCCTCATCTCCCGAACTAAATCCACCAGGAACCTGAACACTTCCACCAACCGTAAATGATTGTGCTAAAGGATCACTATATCTCCACCAATTATTAGTTCTATTTACAGTAGTAACAAATCTTCTTTGCTGCCATATTCCTCTAGATTGATATTTAGTTTCTGCAAATGAAATTAATTTACTTCCTTTTAATGGAGTTGTATTGGTAGCACTACTTGTTATTCTAAAAGTTTTTGTTCCAGTTTCTACCTTAACAATATTATCTCTCGCAATAATACTATTATTATGATAAGGATCTCTTATAAAGACTGTTCCTATCAGATCTCCGTAATTATCAGAAACTAATCTAACATCCTTAACATATGCAATCGCACCACTAGTTTGTCCAACCAATTTCATTCCCATCTTAACATATCCAAAATATGCACCTCTTACCTGCACATGTAAGGAAGAAGTATCTACATTAAGTACTTTTGATGCCTGACTATATGCAGATTCAAGATTATCACTACTTACATATGGATTGATGTTAAAAGTTTTATCTGGATCATTATATGCACCATATTTATGATTAGATTGAGCGACTCTAAATCTAATTCTTTCTTCACCATCAAATGTTCCTACAACATCTTCTCCAATAGTAAATGTTCCTGAAGATCCATAATTTGATAATGTATTATCCGGAGAAATTTCCAACAGTTTTGGAACAACATCTAAAGTTCCAATTCCATCTAAGAAATGAAAATACTCTGTAAGAGGTTTATTGTTCTTAACAGAGAACTGTATATTCCTAGACCTCATAAATTGATCACTACCAGAAGAAACCACCACATCTTGTGTTCTAACGGATTGAGTTACCCCACCAAATCTAATAAATCCTCCCCTTCCTCTAACTACACTTGAGAAATTATTAACTTGCTGGGATCCTAATCTAATAGTTCTTACCCATGTATCACGTTCTGGTTCTAACTTTATAGTACCATAATACTCAACTACATGGAATGGATTAACATTCTCTACCCTACTAGCAAGAGGTTGTTGTATCCATTCAACAGAATCATATTTTAATGTAATTGTTTCTCCAGTTTTTTGTACATTACTATCAAGTAAATTATAATTTGTAGATAAATCTAAAGAACTTTCTGCAATATTATCTGCTGGTGCAGGTTGTAATGATAGAGTATCTGAAGAAATAATAGGTATTAATTCAGAATTTTCCCTATCCACTTCAATGGATGAAACATTTAAATTAATATAATTTCTATTTTTAAAGTCATCTACAAAGAAACCACTCTTAAATCTATCATTATTATTAGAATCTCTTATTTGTATAGATTGTGCATTTACTTCTAATAATGATAAAGTTGTAACTTCTTCCAGATTTTCTACTCTATCTTCAATAGATCCAATATCTTTCATGGTATATCTTTTATTATCCACCATAGTGACTTGAGCGTCTGATGGATCATAAAGATATGGTGGCAAAGTAATGGTTCCTATTTCCATTACATCATCATTTTCTGATGCCTCTATAGGAGTTTCAGTAGAAGTCCCTTTTCTCACAAATAATTTAGATCTCTTATCAATATAAATCTTATCAATTCTTCCAAGATAATATGAATAATCAAGTAAACAGTTTTCATTAGGTGTAATGACTCTGTTAAGAGCAAATGATCTTGCGCCAAAATCAAATGGAGATAATGTCGTTGATACGAAAGGAGTCGTTACTACTGGTCTAAAGTCTAATACATCTGTAGATCTAATACTACCATTTAGTAGTGGAATATCTTTATTATATCTTTCCTTACCATAACTAGAAACACTAAATACATCTCCTTGGTCATCAGCACTAACACTATAATAATCAAAAACCACTAATATTTTTTTAGATGGAACTGCTGATCCGGCAATTCTTACCAATCTAGAATAATCATAATATTGTTCTCTTTGACCCTTATCCAAAATAAATGAATCGGTAATATCTTTATATTTTCCTGTTCCTGCAGCAGTATTAATAGAAACAAGTTTACTTTCTATATTAGACTCTTTAAAAGTAACTTTTTCACCTATTGTAAATCTATCAGAATTTAAGTAAACAATTTCCAAAGTATGATTACTTGGACTAGAAACAACTCTTGCTACAGCTTTACTATTAGTGCTGTAAATGTTTTCACCTATAATTGTCTCAGTATGAACATTTGCCGTAGATTCAAATGTAAACTGATCTAGAGTTGGAGAACTACTATTAAGTGATTCGTAAACTGCTAAAATATTTGCAACATCAGGATAATTCAAAGAAATTTCTTTATCTTGAACTCTCATTCCATAATAATCATTTGGTGTTAACCCACTAATTGAAGTAGATACTGCAGATATTCCTCCAGTAACTGTTATTTTTTTGCTACGATTATAAATTTTCTTCTTACTAGTTAGTCCTGGTTTTGCAAATGTAGCATTGAGAATATAATCAGTACCATTAGCAACTCCAGTTATAGTTACAGAATTATTAGTAGTATTTAAAGTAAATGTATCTGCAGTTACTGATGTTGGTGCAGTATTACCAGTATTCGCATGTAAAGAGTAATTATCAGCATCAAAGGATGAAAATAATACAGTTGAAATTCCTGTAGGTAATGTAAAATTCTCAATATTAAAAGTTACTGTGTTATTAGAACCGTGCGATGCCGTAGGAGTTGACTGTAATCTAATTGAAACTTGAGAATCATTTGTATCTATAGATTCAATATTTTCATGAGGTAATTCTGTATAGAGATATCCATCCTCGATATTTCTAAGAATAGGTGCTGCTATTCTTATATTACTATACGTCCCATTAGTTACTGTTCCATTATAAACACCAGTAACATTTTGTCCTATATCAGCTAAATCTAAAGTAGATCCACTAACACCTGTTACTCTTGCAAATTTTTCATCTCCAGTTGTATGTTGATATCTAATAACAGTATCAGTTTTTATTCCAGAAAATACATTTCCAGAACTTGTTAATAAATTAGTACCAGTAATAGTACCCGAATCAATTCCATTTGGAATGGGAAGACTATCTAAAAATGCATCTGCACTAAAATCATTTCCATTAGTTTTACCATTGGAAACTGATTTTATATCTTCAATTTCATATGAATTTATCGTCTTTATGCTTCTTTTTACTTTATCTACACCATTAATAATTAATTGCTCACCTTTAACAAATTGACCTGTAGTATTCCTAAGAGTTACTTCATCATTTGTCCCATCCCCTGCAGTAACAACGTAACCACTCGCTCCACTAGTTTTACCTTCAATATAGAATGATACTTTTTGTTCTGCCGATGTTAATGCCTTATCTATTGTTAATATTGTATATGTTTGAATATCATATAAGTACAAATCCCATTTTGTACTAACAGATTCATAAGCAGAGTCTGTTAAATTAAAAGTATATACTCTTGCTTTACCAATTTCAACACCACTTCCATCATGTCGACTATGTAACGTTATAGTATCTGAAATTTCTGGAGTTCCTTCTACGTTATTAACTCTTAAAAGATTTCCCATTACAAATGGGACATTTCTATTCTCTAACCGTCTAGTTTCTCTTGGTTTTTCCACATCAAGAGTAGATGTTCCTGTTGTTTCAGCATCATACCCTTTTACATAAGCTTTACCAGGAGACACTTTGATACACATCAAATCATCAGATGGTTGATTATTATCATCTGTAACAGATCCCTCAAAAAATAGACCTTTAGATCCTATCCTATCATTTAATGAATTATGTACCGATAAATCAAATGGTTCAACGGAATAACTACCAGACTCATCATAAGTTCTTTTTGCCAAATAATCACGAATTATACTATATTGAGTTTGTGTCTCTAACTTTCTTATAATACCATCTTGAACCCTCAATAGTTCAATAAAATTAGTATCATCAATATCACTAATAAGTTTTTTAGTTAAAACTAAATTTATCTTTAATCTATCTGCTCCAGGAGATGCATAATTTGAAAATCCCTTTGCATTATCATATAATGAATCATCATCCTTAGCAGTAATGATAGTTTCATCTACTCTTAGACCTACTCTATATGACGGAGTATTTGAATACTCATCTAGTAATATAGTTTGAGCATCAACATTTACAAAATAACCCCTAACAAAATAAACACCATTTGCTATTGATGCTGAAGAACCAATATAAGATGCATTTCCCGATATGGTTGAGGCAAAAGGAGTTTCTGCCTGAATAATTGTATTTCCATATGTTATAGAAACATTTGAAACTAGTTCTTCACCATCTTCAAATTGTTTAAATTGGAAATTCTTATCAGAATTTATATATTTTACATATATTACTGGACTATCTACATCATATTCTGTAGGTAAAGCAACAAAATCTATGGTAGCAGAAATTGCCGAATTACGACCCGTAATTGTTTTGCCAAGATATTGATTAAGATATAATGAAATATCTGTACCAAAATTAGTATCGTTTAATTTTATTGCATAATACTTGTCGTCATACGTAATATTACCTGGTATTACAACTGTTCCTTCTTGAAAAATATGACTGCCAAAATCTTCAATTTGGTTTTGTAATATAGATTGTAAAGTATTTAATTCTCTAGTCTGTACGGGAAATCCTGGTTTGAATAAAACCTTATAAAAATTATTAGATTTATCAAAATCATCATAATATGGATTTATATTTAAATTTCTTTTTTGTGGCATTGTCTTTTAGAATTCCAGAATAATTTTAACGTCTTCTTTTTGCCTAGAGTCTCTTGTAACTACTGGTCTATTATTAATGTATATAATATCACCTGTCTTTCTATTTATCTCAGGATTTGCAAGTCCACTATTGAAACTAACACCAAGATTAATACCATCAACTGTATTAGTTGGTTCCGATGCTCCAAAACTAGTATCTACTGAAGCAGTAGCACTGCCTATACTAATACTGGCACTACCATCAAAAGCAACATGCTTTGATTCAGTACTTACATTAGTATAATCTGTTTGATCATACTTATTCGCAGAATCAAAAAATAATGTTCTATCGATAAAATATTTCAAAACTTTAGTAGTTTTATCAAAAGATGCAACATAACCCTTGGCAACATCGCCATCAGATCTTGTTTGTGTAATAATATCACCTACAGTAATGGAATCTTCAGAAATAATAGAAGTCAACTTTATAGAATAAAGTGAAGAAAAACTAGTATTAGTAAATTTTATTGAATAAGATCCTGATACCATTGGATTTTTTAATATTCCAACTTGACTAAATTTTGTTTCTGTTGGAAAATCTTTCGTAGAATTATCAAATCTACTATAAACTAAAACTTTATCACCACCCAATTCACTGTAAATATTAAATCCATGTCCCCTTGATGGTGGAATAATGGGAATTAATTTTGCTCTATTATTATTATCTCTATTTTCTGCTTGTACTGATCCCAAATCCACAATTCCATATGTATATCCAGATCCGCCAGAAGTAACTATAACATCATCAATAGTTCCAGAACTATTAACACTAACAGTTACCTTAGCACCTGTACCATCACCAAGGATATCTACCGAATATGTTCCCTTTTCATATCCTAAACCACCACTTTCAATATACACTCTTTTAATCTGATTCTTATTGACTACAGAATCTCCTGCTTCCCTAACGGTTTGAATTTGAGAATCGGTAGAAGTATCCCAATTATTAGGTAAAACTATATACTCTGTTGAATCAAATTTTACAATATCACTAGGGGCAATGGTAAATAGATATTTCCAAATATACTTATCATTCGTTCCAGCTGCAGATGGTTCTAAATCGGTAAATGTTGGTTCGTCTTGAGACTCAACACCTTTAGAAGAATCGGATCCAGGTGCTCCTGAAGATCCATTATAAAGACAAATGTATACTTTAAAATCACTATTTACAACATAGTAATTTGAATCATACAATCTGCCTTTATTTGAAACTGGAGATCTATTACTTTCAATATTATAATCATGCCTATACATATCATAACGAGTATTAGCAGTCCATTGATGCTTTTTCACAACTCTTCTGATAGAATCACCTGTTATCTTTTTACCAAATAAAGAAGTATCTCTATAATGAGATAAGTATGCTAAATTATCTACAGGAGATGGTGTAGTTGTAATATTATTCCACTTAACATCAGTATCTCTACCAAAAGAAGATGCTGGTGTATTTGGGTTTGCTAATCCCAGAAAAGCATAATAATTATCAGTACCATTCAATACAGCATCTATAAAATTTGATGCATTCTGTATTCTAAAATTATCAGTAACTAACGCTGACATATTACTCTTTTTTTAAATATTTATAACTATTAATCTAAAGATCCACTGTCCCTTATACCAATCTTCTTGGCACCATCACCAGATCCTCTTCTTTGCCCAACTGGGAAAGTTGAGAATCCAACATCAATTGTCTTTCCACTAACAGTAAAAGAAGCAGGTGAGGAACTTCTAGTAACGTTTTCAATACGACCCCAAGAGAATCTTCCAACATTTCCAGATATTGCCAATCCAGTGGTACTAGTACCATTTTGAATCTTACATGTAACAATACCAGTTGAAGTTGTTCCTGAAGGACTTTCGGAAATATAGTAGATATTATCAATAAAAGTTGTTCCTACTCCAACTATACTTGAACTACTATTATCAATTGATGTTATTCCAGAACCAACTGTTGTATCAAAAACAACTATTGCATCACCAACTTGAAGATCACTACTAGCAAAATTAATATCTTTAGAATACAAATCAAACTCAATGTATAATTGACCACTATCAGTCTTTGTATCAATACCCGTAATAATACCAGTAAATCCTTTTGTATTTGTACTAGTAATTCCAGTTACAGTTTCTTTAATTGCACTTGGAACAGAAACAATAATATTTGGTGCAATAGTATATCCAAATCCAGGATTAGTAATTTGAATTTGGTCTACAGATCCTGAATTTATAGTCAAAGTAGCTTGTGCTGTTGTCCCTATACCAACACCTATTATTGGTGGAGCAGCAATTTTTATTGTAGGAGCACTACTATATCCAGATCCACCACTAACTAAGGATAAAACAACGGTTCCACCAGCACCAACAGAAGATGTAATTGTACATGCAGAAGATACTGGTTCTTGAGAAACTATCTGCATTTGATAAACTTCTCCTGCAGAAACATAGTTTTTAAATAATTCAGAATTATCAACATACAAAGTTGTAGATGATGTATTCAAATCTTTAATTATATTTGCAGTAGGATAAATCAAAGATTTCAATGATTCTCTAGTTTTGTATCTAAACTGACCACCAATTTTTGAATCGGATTTTTGCTTGATTAGATTAATAGATTTTTCATTTTCTGATATACCATCTCCAGAATATAAATTTGTCTGCAAAGTATCTGAAGACTCAATAGCATACACTGTTCTAAAACTTTGATCTTTTTCATCATCATGAGTTGCAATACCTTGAATCTGATCCCCTTCCTCAATAGTTTTATATATTGGAATTATTGCAGAACTATCTTCTGAAGTAATTCCTCTATAAAAATAAATATCGACTTTATCTTCAATTTTAGGGGCATCTGCAAAAGTAAATGATGTTCCACCATTAAAAGTATATGCCTTTCCTGGTGTTTGTAAAATTCCATTTACAAAAATCAATAATAAATTTTCAAAATTAATACTTTCATTATTTCTACCTTCAAAACTAATTATCTCATTATCATATCTAAGAATAAAGTTTTTTCTAAATCCATCTTGGAAAGGTTCTATAGAATCTGCATAATCCAAATCACCAAATTCCCACATAGAGAATGAATCAGTGTAAGTTTCTAATATTTCTACAACAAGAGGTTCGATAGGACTTCCTAATCTTTGATCAGTAACTAATCCAGTAACACTTACTTTATCACCTTTTCTAAATTCATAACCATTATTATGAATACTAATATCCTTTACTTCAAAGTATGTGGATCCAATTCCAGTTGTTGAACTTGAACCAACATCAACAGATATTTTTAATCCTTGTCCACTACCTGCAGAACCATCTAATCTAGAAATTCCACTTATGCCAAGATTTGCATACGATGGAGAATTCACATAAATTTCCGGATTTACATAATCTGTCCCGTGACCAACAAGACTAAATGTCAATGTTCCTCCAGCTCCAACTGCCGCCGTCACTTGACCACCAGTACCAGCCCCTCCCCCAGGATGAACATTAATAGTAATTGTATTATTTGTTTTTGCAGTAATTGCAGTTAAAATTCCGGATATTGGATCACCAACACCACTATTACCTCTTCTCAATTGAGTCTTAGAAATTGCTCTTGGATAAGCATGTTCACTTCCATGTCCATCCTTTGAGCAAGTAAATACAATTCCTCCATTATCAATACCAACAGTATTACTTAAATCCAATCCATGTCTAGGAATTGTTAATATTAAGTCTCCTGTTAATGAATTATAAATTGCATCAGTTGCAGTATATTCACTGCCAGTATTATCAGTAATTGAATTTACACCACAACTTACAAATTTATGATCATAAATTAAATCTGTTACTGCAACACCAACTGAACCATAATATCCAGATCCTAAATCTTCATATCCAAATGAAGTAATAGATCCACCAGCACCCAATATAGCAGTTACAGATGCTCCTACAAGAGGTGCATAACCAAGACCACCTGTAAATCCATATGATACTACAATACCTCCTCTTGGTACCTCATTTACATTAATATCATCATTTATAGGTTCATTAATACCAGTAAAGACAACTGTGGTTATTCCAGGGTCTCCTCCAGATGCTACTGTTTCTAATATATCAAAATTATTATTTGTATTATTGGGAGTTGATGGTGCTTGGAAAAAACCATTTATGAATAATAAACCACTACGACCCAAAGTACCAATACCAGAAGTATTTGCTCCTCCAACTGTAACAGTAAATGTTTTTCCTATTCCAGTGAATTGATGTGATATATCATCATACACTTTACTATCATCATAATTACTCTTAAAGTAAACTCTACCAGCAAAATCTGATGTTGGTACTTCTAAATTACTTTCATTCCTCTCAACATTTGCCTCACCTCTAGGTGGTTCGGTAAAGAATATTTTATTGCCTTCAATATTATAAGATCCTCTATAAATATCTGCTGCTTTAGATGATGTATGTGAAACAGCATTAGTTCCTAAGAATCCTCTTTCAACTTGAACCAATTTATTAGTACCAGTTCCAGTTATAGGACCAGAAGATAAAGTGCCTAATCCAGAATTAATAACTTTAACATATTCTTTATTATCCAATCTCAATACATCATTTTCTCTTATTGAAGTAATTCCAGATAATGCAAATACAGTATCATTACTGTTTATACCATTTGAAAGAGTATAAGAAATCGGACAATATGCTATCGGAGATTGTATAATATTATCTACTGTTATTAAAGTTTTTTCATTCTTCAATTCCATTTCAAGTTCATGAGAATTACCAGTACCACGAGAATGAACTGTAAGCGCAGAAGTTCCGGCAATAGCATTTGCTTTAGTTGCCATTAACTTAAACTGTGATTTGTTCAAGACATGAACAAAAACTTCTTCTGGAAAATCTGTTGATGATGCAGACTCCATTTTTGTTGCAGATCCACCAAATGTTGTTCCTTCTCTATAAAGAAGTTTCTCACCAGTCCTAAAGAAATGATTTTCTATTGTAAATATTCCACTATTGGATACGACATTTGTATCCGATGGATCAAATTTCTTTGCAAAAATTGGTGTAAATTCTGTAGTTAACTCAAAATCATTTTTATTTAATGAATCACTATTAATACCATAATAAGTTTTACTGGAAAGTTTCTCAGTTACATTTCCATATTCCAAATTGTTTGGAATATTAACATCTATATCCTTATAAAAATTTTGACTCAATAAAGTAACTTCAATAGTATCACTAGAGAAATCAGAATCTGGATAGAATTTTAATCTATAATTAGATGAATTATAATCAGTACCAAAAGTTCCTATTCCACCAATAGAACTATATTCCTCATTCTGATCTATAGAATTGAATTTATCCTGATGAACATATGCATTATTATTAATTTGAACCAATAATAATTGATGTAAAGATTTTTCTGTTCCTGTGGATACTTGAACGATAATTTTAGATGCTGCAAAATCAGAAGAATCTAAAGTTAAAATTGTTTGATCTCCAGTACCACTAACATAATTTGTTTGATACTTAATAGTTTTTGCAGAAGATTCTGGTTGATTAGTTGCAAGGAAAGTATAAGATCCAGTACCACTATTAGAATCTGTTGCTCCAAATCCAACAATTCTGGATTTTACTTTAACATTATTAGAAGTATTATTAGAACACTTCAATATAAAATCATTTGATGATATAGTTGATGCGAAAGATACAATAGAATCGGAATTGAATAATATATTTGAAGAATCTGTATTAGTCTCTGAGATATAAGTATTTGTTCCATCATGAATTAAGTATATTTCAGAGAAATTAATTTTTCCTGTACTTAAGTCTGTAATTTGAATTTCAGCATATAATGATTCTATAGAATTTTTATTCAAGGAAACTATATTAGTTTCTGTTGTTTCTATATTTTGAGTTGAACTAATTAAATCAATATACTCTCCAATAGAATAAGTATTAACTCCGACAGAATTTCCTATAAAAGATTGATCTAAAATTTCTACATTATAGTCATAATTAAAAGCATATTCATTATCTGGAGTAAATCTAAAATAAACTTTTGAGCTATCAACGTCAGAATATTCTAAAGAATATTTTCCATAAGGTTTTTCAAAATTATTATATAATTCAGATCTTTCTAATAAATAATTTCCATTTTGATTACTAAAAAGAACTAAATCAGATAATTGAACTTGATTATTATTATTATCAGTTATTTTTATTAGTAAATTACTATAATAATTTAAAGATCTTACTGCAAATAAATCTAAATATTGTTTTAAATTCTCCCTGTCTTTTAAATTTGAGAATTGATTATTAATATTATCAATAGTAAAAACTAAATCACCACTAATCTCAGTATATTGAGATAATCTAAGGTTAGAAAACTCTATAAAATTTGATTGATTATTTGAAATATTAGAATCTATTGCTAATCCAATATCCATTAAAGTATCAACTCTTCTATCGTCAATTATATCAACATATGTTGTTGTAGAATCTACTGCACTATCAGTTGACACTCCAACTGTTTTGGCAACACCAATAATCTCAGTATCTGAAAAATTCTTTGTCCCAATAGTATGAACCAAATCATTTACAACACTTACAGATTTTTGATATTCTATCGGACTCTTAACACTATACGATAAATTTTGATAATAATCATTATCAGGTAAGTATTGTGTATTATTACTTAATTTTCCAGTATCATCCGACCATCCTATGTTCTTGGGGCTATTGTAATTAACTTCAAATTCACCAGAATTGTTATTACTGGAAAACACAGTTGCCTTTGATCCAGAAGAACTTCCAATTAAAACATCACCTTTCGATACTTCATATGTTCCACCTACTTTAATTTTATTTTTATCTACTTCTGAAGTTAAAAATAGATCTCTAAGTACTCCATTTACAATTAACTGCTCATCAACAATGAATGATTTATATTCTGTCTGAATAGTAAATGATGGATAATCTGTTTTTTTAATTACAATTGGTTTTGATTGTTGATCAGTAATTGCAATTCCCGTATTAGATGTTAATTCATTTACATCAATAGTAAGTTTTGCTGGATTTACGGAATTATTTGATGGAGGACCATCATAACTTTGAACTTTTAAGAATTGATATTGCAAGTCTTCTGTATTAAAACCATCACCACCGGAACTATATTTTTGAATACCTTCAATAAAAACTAAATCTCCAGCAGTAAATGGATCTGCACCAAATAATTCAGCCGGTGTGGTCAAAACACAAGTAAAAATACCAGTATTACTGGAAAGAACTTCCCTTATAGTAACACCATTAGTATTATTTGTTGTAAAAAGATTTATATTTTTTTCAGGAAGTCCTGTTGGTTCGGATACTATATCAACATTTTGGATGGTTGAATTGAGTAAATTTGCCTTCAATAACCCACTATCTATTTTTTTATTGGTAGTAGAATCAACAATAATCAATGAAGGTTCATTAATATAATCAGATCCTCCATTTGTAACAGAAACTATACCAATAGTATTAGCATTAATCAATGATAATGCTTGTGTACTGCTTGCAGAAGGTCTTAATGTTTTATCTGATGGATAATTAAATCCAGAATTAACAATTCTAGTTTGATTTACATTTCCAATGAGACTTGATTTTGCAATTAAGTTAGCATCTTTTCCATTTGTTGATGTAACAGCGTCAAAAACAGGTAATTTTTTATATCCACTACCCTTGGACATAATTTTTAATCCTGCAATTGCTCCTTCTGCAGTTTTTGAAGTTGTAGTGTACTTTAGAACATCACATTCAGATTGTAAATAAGAATTTCTTTCAGGAATGGTTCTCAATACAATGTCAAAAGTAGTTGTTCCTGTACCAGTAACTGTATATTCATTAGAATATACACTATTAATATATGAAATTTTATTATTATTTTTAACATCTATATCAGAAGTGCTTATATAACCAGATTTCTCTAAATTATAGAAAAGAACATTTGGTATATTTTCACTATGAGTTATAGTTAATGCAGCCCCTGCACTTCCTACATTTGGGGATGATATTATTGAAAAATTATTAGTAGATCCTGTAGATACAAATTCATTTTTAAATTCATTATCATTAAATATTTTAAATTCGTATCCACTAAGTGTTGAATCTGAAAGATCAAATACTAAATTATTTCCACTTACTATATCTATTTGTGGATTTATAAGATCCAAATAATGGTCAGTTGATCCACCAACACTAGATATTTCAACTACAGTAGGTGGATTTTTTTGAGAATCAATATAAGTATCACATAATTTTATAGTATCATCATTTATTCTGTAAATATAATAAGAATTAAACTCAATTAATCCACCAGGTGAATCTTCAGATGAAGTTTGTTTAGAATATCCAACTTTATCTCCTGTCTTAAATCCATGAGAAGAAATAGTTATGGAATTAGTTTCCACAGAAATTCCACCAGCAACAAATGTTTCTCTATTTGCAACTACACCAAAATAATCAGATCTACGTAATTTAACTGATGTTGAAGTTCCAATACCAACATTAAGATTTGGTTGAAGCGATAAAGAAATAACATCATTCTTCAACATTCCATGAGAAGTTGAAACAGAAACAGTAGTTAATACCCTCTCAACTTTTCCAAGAACTTGAGTATAATTTGATTCTATCTTATAATCATTTCCATCTGTCACACCAATACCAATGAAGAATACTTCATCAGAATTAAGTGTGGTTTTTATTCCTATTATGTCTCTACCCTTATTACTTACAAATACATTCGTAGATAATCCTGCAGCAGTTGATGGTAAATCAGTTGTAGAACCTGCCGGTGAAGTGGATATTGAAATTCTTTCCGAATTAGTATGAGGTATACTAATTGTTATTTTTTGATTATCTGTAAATGGATGATTTTCAATAAAAATTGATTGAGTGAGAATTTCTCTTTCTTTTGTTGTCGCACCAAAACTTACAGTAACTGAAGAACTAAATCCAACAACTGTTCCAAATCCTATGACTTCATTTGGATTAAAATATACCTTATTATTGACATTAGAATTGAAATGAGGAGTATTTACATCAATTGTAAAGGAATCTGGAGTAAATTCAACTACAGTTCCTGTTGTGTGTGATACACCAGTAGAACCTCTATTAACTCTAATAAAATTAGATTCTCTATTAAAATTAAAAATTTCTAAAGACTCTGTTCCTATTTTTATAAAACTACCTATATTAAGTGTAGATGGAATACTCTCAACAAATATATCAGTAGATCCAATAGAAGCTGTTGAAGGAATACTCTCAAGTAAAACTGTCGTCTTAGATTTTACACCTATTTCAAAATTACCATTCAACTCAGATTCTGTAGAAAATCCAGAAATTGTAACTTTATCAGAATCTGACAATATATGAGATGGTTGAATAGTAACTTCAACTTCTTTAGAATTATTCCATTCGAATATAGAATTTTCATATGTCAATGTATTAGACTCTACATCAACAACAGATTTTCCTTCTAATTCAGAAACATTTAATGATAATCCATCTCCTTGATCACCACCCGACTTTTTAAATTTTACATTATCATTAATTTTATATCTACTACCAGAACTTAAAATCTCTACATTTTCAACAGATCCTGAAGTTACAGACTCTACCGTTAATAATTGATCTGATAATTTTGCACTTTCAAAAACAAAATCATAATCTACATTTTTATCTTTTATATTATATTTTGATGTATTTCTAATTAAATTGGAATTATTAAAATCAAATGATTGATCCAATAAATTATTTTCTTTTATAAAATCTGATCTATATCTATTTCCAATAAAATATGGGTATTTTGCTACGTTACTCTTAGTAGAATCTTCAATAGTTGCAAAATATCCATACACTCCATTTTCAAATAAACCTCTAACTTTAGTAAATCTACCATTATGCTCATCTAAATCACCTACAGAATTATCATAAACATAATCATCAACAAAAAATCCATAATCAAATCCAGACGGTCTATCAATAATATTAGTTTCACTTAATGTGTATCCTGGAACAATTAATTTAATATCCGATTCAATGTCATTAGGATCGGAATATCCGTATGGGCCAAATATTGGATTTCCATCATATGCCCAACCAATTATAGGAGAATGACTATCAATACCTTCACCATTATTTAAAAATGCAGTAGAGTATCCAGAGACTGTATACTTAATTTTATTTTCAGATTCTACCAATAATTCTGTTTCATGAATAACATCTAGAGAATTTTTATATTTTCTATTATTATTAATAGTTAACTCTCTTACAGAAGTATCAAATAATGCCCCTATCCCCGACGATGTTACTTTAATACTAGATGCTGTAGAATATCCAATACCAGTATTAACTACTATAACATCAGTAATCGATCCATTAGTTATAACTGGTCTTAATCTTGCACCATTACCCAAATTAGTTGGATCAACAACTTCTAAATCTGGAGAAGAATTGTAATCCTTTCCACCATACAAAATAGAAACATCTTGAATTGTTCCGTTTACAATAACAGGTCTAAACCTAGCACTAGAACCATTTTTTATAGAAACTAAAGGATTTTTTTGATGATTTGGAATTGTAGATCCATATCCAGTTCCAGATTCATATAAGTAGGCATCTACAATACTACCACGTACAACAGGTGTTAATTTAACAACATCAGTAACATTATCTGAAGTAATGGAAGTATACGAAAGTGATGCACTAATATCCGGATATTTAAAATATTGATACCCGGATCCAGATGAAGTAAGATTAACATACTTCTGTTTTTCATAATTTGAAGTAATTGTTCCTCCAATACCAGCATCACACAACCTGAACGAATCGGAATCAATATTTAAAACATAATATTGATTATTAGTAGATAATCCAGATACTATACTACTCTCATACAAATATTCAATTAGATCTCCATCTTTAAAATTATGATTCTCAAAAGTAATAGTGTCACTAACAGTAGATATTCCTGATGATTTTACAATTAATTTTCTATTTGTATATCCACTACCTTCATTAACAACCTTAATATCCAAAACAGTGTTATTTGGATCTGTTGTTAAAAACTTATGTATTCCAAATGTATTAGTTGTGGTTAATCCAACGGTATTAATTCCTGAAAGAGCGTCTGATATATTATCATGCAATCTTATAGCTTTTGAATTAATTACATCAATAAAGAAAGTAGTACCATTTACACTTGGTGAAGTAGTTCCTATACCCAAAGAACTATTTCCAGAATTATTATATGATATTTTATCACCATCAACCAAATTATGATCTTTTAAAAAGACGATAGTATTGGTAGAAGTGCTTATACCACCTCCACGACCAGATTCTCTACCATCAAAAAATATATCTCTTTGTTTTTTGATTAAAATTGGCTCAATAACTGCTCCTTGACCATTACCACCAGTAATATTGACTGAAACAATTTTATCAATATTAAATTCCTGAGGATCTACAAATACATCTTTAACTGATCCACTTACTACTGGTTGAACTAATGCAGTGGTTCCATTACTAGAAGATAATTCTATACCAGGCAAATTAATTACATCATAGTCAGATCCACCACTTAAAACATCAAATCTACTCAATGGTCCATAATAAACACTTTCATGAGATTTGTAGTTTGATATCTCAACACCATTAACCATCATTCCAACTGTTCCTGGTTGGGTTAATGGTGTACTACTATTTTTTATTGTTTGTGTGATAGGGAATTTCTTTAGTATTTTTTGAGGTCCAATGACCAAATCCCTATGAGAATAAAGAACTAATTTATTTCCGGTTACAACACTACTATCTTGATCAAATGTTAAATTTTTATCAGTTCCAATAAAAGAAACTGATCCATATAATTTTAATTCATTGGAAGAAATTTTCTCAACATAATAAGATCTGGCACTCAATCCTGCGATGGGATTTTCAGTTCCAGCAATATAAAAAACCTTATCTCCAGTAATAAATGGAACACCATCAGCATCAGATACTTCAATAATTGAATAATTACTTCCTACCTTTTTTAATTTGCTAGTATTACATATCTTTATATTTTCTTGAATATCATATGATGATTGAAAATTAGCATCTATTACTTCTCTATTACCGGATGGTAAAGAATTTGAAGCTACATATAGACTATCACCATGTTCCAAATAAGTATTTTGAACATCTGAAATAATACTATCATCACCAAATTCAAATTCTACAGCACTAGATGTTCTTCCAGATTTTCTTATCTTTCTCCTTAACTCAAATCCACTAACTCTTTTTAATTCAATTCCAGAAAGATCATCATCACTAAGACCTTGCCCATAATCATAACCTTCGGCAATATCTATTACAATGGAATTTTTATCTACTATTGATCTTGATATGTAAGTTGTATGAACAACAGTATTAGTTCCTCTATTAAGAATTTCTACTACGTCACCTTTTCTAAAATAATCTTTTATTGGTTTATCAAATAATATTGTTGATGATATAGTATTTTCATTATCAGATGTTCCAAATTCAATTAAAAAACTAGGGCAAACATTATAAATCCATGAATTTGCAAGAACCTCTTCATATGTTGCATTATTATTCTCAATTACCCTACCTAAATTACTAATATAAATTTTATCATTTTCATCAGCATCAAAATCACTATCCAATTGATTAAATTTAGATAGTGATCCCAAGATAATAAATTCTATTTTCTTAGAAGAATCGCCATTTTCATACCCATAGTAAGTATCATTGGATCTTACTACATCAGTAGAACTTATATTTGAAATATTACTTGTATCACAACCATAAAATTGATTTATACTTTTACCAGTATAAGTAATACTTGTTCCAGACCCAACAAAAATAGTTCCACTTTCGGGAAATCCTATTGTTGAATCTACAGATATTGCATTAGAACCTTGAGAAACATTCTCCAATACTCTTGTGCTAGGAGTAATTTTAAAATTACCAGAAACAGCATTTGAGTCATTATATCCAACAAATAATTCTAACTTATAGAATAATTTACTATTTCTTTCAAAAGTTTCTACAGAAGATACTGATGCAAATGTAGATGAATCATTTGTTTTTACAATAGTTTGTCCAAATAAATTTTTAGGATCTCCTGAAGAAATTATATCAATAACTACAACTTCTCTTCTAATATAACTTGCACTTGAAGATTTTATTAAAAATTCTTCTAAATTTATAATTTTTGGATTTACACCATATAAAACATTAAATAAAATCCTGAATGACTCATTGGTTCCTTTTGATTGGTAAAATGATCTTGCATGCCTTATGAAATTTCCGGCATTTATTTGATCATTAAAATCAATATTTTCTAATTCTGGTACAAATGTTGCTTTTAAATTTCTATAAAATTCCTTTAAAAATAATGCACTAAGATTTTCTACTTTTGAACCAGATTTATGAGTTTTTCTGGTTGAACTAGAAAATATTAAACTCTCTTGATCTATATGATTGTGATAATTAGTAATTCCACTAAATCCACCTATACATCCAGTAAAGCTATTGGCGGTTACTCCAGTATAAGTAACAATTTCAAAGTCATCTTCATTATCACTATTAACAATTTTTAAAAGTCCGTATTGACTTGGAAATCCTCTTGTAGACTCAACATATACTGTTCCATCATCAGCATCACTTGTAGGAAGAGTATTCGTTATATCAGAAGTTAAAGTAGTAGAATTTACAATTACATCTGGAGTAAGATTATCAAACCTTAGATATTGATCTAAATTTTCTGCAATATCAACTGGACCGCCTTGATATTCTTGCGATTTATAATATTGCTTTAAAAATTCCGAGGTATTACTACTTTCTGATAGTAAAAAACCTGGTAGTTGATTTTCAATAATTTGATGAATCTTTATTCTAGATTCAAAACCAGCTTGTACCATATTACTTTCTTTCTAAAATACCATTTGAATAACTTGATGTATAAAAGTCTCTAACAAACTTGGTGCCAGAGATCTCATCACCAGAAGCAATTACATCCCTAACCATATTTATTTTACTTTTTGATATGTCCATTGAGACATAAAGATCTTTCAGTCCAATTACGTCATTTGATTCGGGGAAAGCTTGTACTTCGACTACACCACTTTCAAGAGATGTAGATATTATATTAATTGTATTAATAAGTATTTCACCTTTTTTATAATCAACTGTACCGGCAGATTTTATAATAACTCTAATATCATCACCACTAATTGGTTTTACAATCGACAATACACCTGTTTTCTTGTCAGAATTAGGAATATCAGTCAAATAAACCGTTTCACTTTCTCCAGAAATTTTAAATCCTGTAGACTTAATATTTCTTCCTTCCGGATTTATATGAAATTCATTACCAAAACATAATTCATATTGTGCGAATTGATTTAAGGCAGGTTTCAAATCCCTCCTTATCAAAACTTTTGTTATATTAGATGTTATTGCAGAATCAGTATTATCAATTGTCTGAAGCACTTTACTATACTTCAATCTACCACCAAAGGAATTTAAATCATCTGATTTTGAATATTCCGTTAAGGATGACATTACTTTGGTTTTTAATGAATCTTCATTAGATGCCTTGGAATAATCAAAGTAAATTGATGAATTTAATTCCACATATAGTACTTTTAAATCAACAATTCTCTGATTAATTCCAGATATAGTATACTGTTTTAATTGTGATAATATTCTTTCTTTAAAAAAGTCGGAAACAAATGTTCCATTTTGGGGTTTAATTGCTATTACAACAGTTCCGAATTCTGGAGGATCTAATTCCTCCCCACCAACAATAGAAACAGATTCTGTATCAGGATAAATTGTTTTAACAAGAGTTTCATAATCTCTGGCAGTAACTGCCCTATATTGAGATGAATAGATCTTGGGAGCAAAGTACTTAATAGAATTAATAGATTCTATGCTAGAACCTCCCTGAGACTTTGTTAAAGTCGTTATAGTACCTACGGTACCCCCAGAGTAATTCGCCGTCCCTACAAGCAAAGAACCGGCAAAGGTGAAGTTAGATGCACCATTACCATCTTCACCATTGGTTACGATATATTTTGCGGTTATTGTACTATTATCCGCAATTTTTCTACCTATAAATCCATCGCCAAAAAATATTTCATATTTTTCATCTTGCACTTCTTGTATAAAAAATACCAATGAGTTTGAATCAACATTAAAAATATTTTTATTTAATGTATATTCAACCCCCAATTCTGACGTATCACTAACAAATACCGATATTGTTGATGTGTCAATGGATTGATTATCTAAAATAAATTTTTGTTTTAATGATTGATCGACAGTAAATTTTTTACTTAGAAATGTTCCTTCATATACTACAATATCAGTAAATGATGCAGTATTATCTACAACAGGAACAGTAATATTTTCGGGTGTTGAGTATGTGTAATTAGTATCATTAGTACTACCTACACAAACAATACCTTCTTTTAATGTTAATGATGAAATATTAGAATCAATACCTGTTACCTGAAAACTTACTGTTGCCTTTGCGGCAGTGGTTGATTTCGGAACATATCCAATATTTCTTGCCAGAGAGACTACATTCTCACGTAATGTTGCAGAGTCCAAGAAAGACTCATTCACAATCATATTAGAATTAAAGGCTGTTATATAAGTATTATATGCAAGCGTATCAATTAAAACTGAAAAATTAGATCCCTCAAAGTCAAAATCTGTAAATTTTGAATTTGCCCTGAGATATGATTTGATAGAATCTTTTATCTGATCAAAATCTAAATTAGCGTACTTGGTAAAAGGCATTTTATTATCTCGTTGCCTCTAGTAAAAATGTATATTCTTGAGTTGGAAACTCCTGTCCAACAATATCAAATGAAACAGTCACTTCAAATGTATTTTCATCCGGTGATGGATTGACAAAAACATTCAAATTATCGACTCTTGGTTCAAAATTATTAATTGCAATTTCTATTTGATCCTGAATCGTAGATGCAGTACCAAAATCAACAAAATCAAAGAGTGATTTATGTACGTCAGAACCTAAAATAGGGTTAAAAAATCGTTCTGTTGGTATTGTTTGAACGATATTTCTAACGGAGCGACGAATAGCACTCTCATTCTTAAGGATTTTTAAATCTTTTGTAATAGGATGGGGTACAAAAGACAAATCAATGTCTTTATATACCCTTGATATCCTTTTAGTTGTCATTTACAGGAGTGTTTTATTTATTTATACCCCATATTTGAGATTAATCCCATCTTTCCACAAAGTCATCAAATCCATGAGATCCTCCACAAGGACGCTCTAGACGATCATCGGGAATTGGATAAAGGTCTTCTTTTTCTTTAATTTGACGACGTTTTTCTGCCATTTTTAAATATTTTTCACTCTCAACTTCAGTAATTAAAGTCATTCCTTCTTTTATAAACAGTTCTCCCTTATCAACTTTGTGATAGTTACCCATTTTTTGCTCCAATTAGTTAAAATCAGAACTTTTATAGGGGTTGCTATCCCTTTTTTTATTTATTTGGTTCTCCAAAACGGTGAGAATACTGATCATCAATGTCAGACATTATTTCTTCGGGTGTTTTCCAGAAATATTCATCGGTATCACCCAATCTACCCCACTTAATACCATTTTCAACCTGATAATACTCAGTCGAAACCTTAAAATCGGGTGTTTTTGGTTCTTGAGGAGTCAAACTAACATCATAAATGCGACATCTGTTGTTTGGATACAGTGCAAACTGACCATTATCAAGTTCAATTAGGTTAAATGACTTGTGTTCTTCTGGTACTTCACTGGTTGAGTAGTCAATACTATCACAATCTGCATGATAATTGTCCAGTGTACAGATATAACTACCAGTCATGTTACCAAAATGACGAGTACGAATCTCCCAACTCATAGATCCAACAAATTGTTTGCAAATATTGGTTATACCATAGTCCATACAGTTCCAAAACTGTAGATTTGGTAAATCGAGATCCGGTTCCGGAGTTTCAGGACGAGCCACAAAGGCAGATATAGGCAATTTATCATACATTGCACCATATTCTGGTAAATAAGTCTCAAAATAAAAAGCACGCCCAGGAATCGATTTTGCCGATACCCAGACGCCCTCTACAAATTCACCGTGCCCGTCCTGTAAATCCCGTAAGTATTCTTTACGTACCCATACCTTTTGTGCAGGTAAATTTACAAGAAGTTGACTCATCGCTTACCCTGCCCTCTATACTTTTTGCGAGCCGAGTTACGAGAACTCGTTGCACATTTGGTGTGCTTCCCATTACCCTGTCGAGTTTTCTTTGGCTTTGTCTCAACATAAGTACCGCCTTTCATCATCATGGTTCAGTGTGCTCCTTAAAATTCAAACATTTTTGTTTCAAGATCTTGTGGTCTTGGAGAACCTTTCTGATAATATTCTATCGAAAGGTCTTCCATAATATCAAAATATTCTTCTTGAGTCAAGTTTTTATACAGTGTCTTCCCTTTGTGGAGAATTGTATATTTTGTCTGTTTCATACATCAGATAACTCTTGTCTTCTCGTGCCCGACTCTAATACGAGGGTCACACCAAATTTCAAATCCTGCTTCGATTGCATCAAGACAGAATGATACATCCTCTCCACACATATCCTGTACGGATCCTGATTCGAATACCTGCATCTTTGGTGCAAACCATGGATACTTCATATCTGTGTGCTCAAATACACCGTTCTTAATCAATAACCACCCAAAACCGGCATAATCTACCGTAAATGGTTTTTTGCGCTTGGAAATACTCTCAATTGTTTCGTGGTTCATTACACCACCATTGTTACGAAAGTCCTCTTCGTCCATCCAGTGAGCAACAGAAGTTGTTCTTCCGTCTTCTGTACAGTACCATCCACTTGCAATATCCTTATCCATCAGAACCAATTGCCAGAACTTTTCACTGTTGAAAACAATATCACTATCAATCCATAATTGATAATCATATTGTAACTTACCGTCCCAGGGAATCTGATCCGGTCCTCGCAGTACATTGGCTCCAAGACACTTGCATCTTGCAAAATTGACCATGGAGGAATAATCCTGCGAGATCTGGATGCTTGCCCCTGCCTGTACAAGGTCAAAACAAAGTTGTACAAAGTTCTTCAAATACGTATAAGATACTCCTCTGCCGGGTAGGCAAAATACAATTGCCTTTCCTTTGACCATCTCTTTTGCCAGGTCATAGTCCCATTCTTGTTTAGGAGTCGTTGGTGGTGCTGCTTTTACTGTGAATCCTTTAGCCATAATAGAAATTAATTACAATCGAATCATACTGCATTATGTATATCTTGTCAAGATCGTATAAGTGTCTTATTCAATCTCTGAAATCACTATACAATTATTTTCAACCTCAATATTAACTTCGGTTCCTTCATACCATCCCTGTTCATCCAATATCCATTCTGGAATAATCACATAGTGCTCGCCACTGACTTGATCAATCTCTATGGACGAAAAATTTTTCTGCGGATTTTTTTGCATACCTATAAAACTTTATGCTTGTTTTTATATAGCGAAAAAAATTTTTATGGGGATGGGAAAAAAAGGTCGGCTTTGAGATTATGGGCGGCATCGTAACACTTTGTAGACTAGGGGGACCCATGGATTTTAACAACGGGGGGGCATAAAACCCCCCCACTGCTGTTAACGAACGAACGGAGTATCAGTACTGAGTGTTATCAACCTGCTGTTCGGTGATAGCATCAAGGATGGACAGAATGTCGCTCCCGGTGTTACCTTTGTTCAGCAGGG
>Ga0114933_10001022_pt1 | contig 32203 bp, 32 predicted proteins | sample 4SBtaG_FD_89691 | JGI IMG/M metagenome (GOLD analysis project Ga0114933, IMG submission 89691) | Deep subsurface microbial communities from Kolumbo volcano to uncover new lineages of life (NeLLi) - 4SBTROV12_W25 metaG | ecosystem: Environmental > Aquatic > Marine > Volcanic | place: Kolumbo... | reverse complement strand
CTGTCTTTAAGTTCTTCGCTGCTAGTTTAGCTATCTTTTGTAGTTCGTCTAAATTCATATCTGTTTATCCTTTACCCAGTTTAGGGTAATAATAAACAGTTACACAGTTTTAGTTACAGTCTCGCTTAGAACAAGAATAACATCATTAGCTGACTGGTATCGTTCATCTCAGTCTTTTGCAAATAGTCGATCAATAAATAGATAAAATATTAATAAAGTGTATCAGGCAAGAACAGACTATCGATATTGGCTTCAATTTTAAGATTTTTGATTTGTTCGGGATGGTATTTTTTTCTGTATTTACTCAGTTTAATTACTTTCATTCTTACTTTTTCAATATCTTCAGAATTCATATCTTGTTTTATATCTTGTAGATGCTTTGTAATTTCTCCAAAAATTCTGTCTTTTTCTTGTTCCTGAAAAAAAAGTAATTCGCGCTTTTTATCATCAATAGATTCGGTGTTTTTACTATTAGTTATAAATGTCTGGTAAATAAAGTAATGTCCTGCAATAACAAGCCAGGCGTATGCGTTAATTGGATTTTGTGTCACGCCAAAACCTTTTTCATACATTAAGCCAAATCTGTATTGAGCCAAAGGATAGCCTTTTTTTGCTGATTTTTGATATAAACGAATTGCCTTTTTAGGGTTTTGTTTAATACCTTGACCTTGTTCGTACATCAAACCTAATTTATACATAGCATCTGCACGGCCATTTTTGGCAGCTTCAGAAAAAAGTTTAAATGATTTTTTTAAATCTTTTTCAACACCGTGTCCGGCGGAGTACATTGAGCCAAGAGCATACATCGCTCGATGATCGCCACGTTCTGCAAGAGGAATAAGTATACTTGCTGCAGTTTCATAATCACCTTCTATGTAAGCTTGGCCAGCTTCTTTAAAATCGGCATGTGCAAAAAGTGGATATATAACGAGAAGTAATAATATTAATTTGCTGGTTTTCATAATCAGGTTAATTCAAATGATTCCACAGTATTAGATTCAACCAGATTATCCTGAATTTCACCGACAAAACTGCCAAGAGTATAATCAGTGCCAGCAGTAATCGCATCGGTCAGGAGTGTTGAATCTTCTATACCAGAAGTAATAACCCGAACTTCTTTTGATTTTAAATATTGAAGCATATTTTGTCTTTTAGTTTCTTCATTATCTTCGTCTTCTTCATTATCTTTTTCTTCTTCTTTGCAATTAGGCGCAAGAATGCCATTTAATTTTTGCAGTTGCTCAATATTCATTATGAGTAAACTTGATGAGCTTAATAGACAATTATCCGAGATATTATCGAGTGTATGGATATTAGACAGGGCAACACTAAATTGATGTGACTTATGCAGACCGCCTAACAACGCTTGCGCTCGTTTTTTATGATTATTAAAAACATCAAGAGGCACATCTAATATTATTGATTTACCAGGATTGTATTTCTTTGTTTGAGATAGTATTTTTTGTAGCCAGTTAAATAGTGTGATATCTGAGAACCATGACTCAGTAACTTTAATCAGAAACAGATACTGACATTTTGTTGTGCCACTTTCTGTAATACGTAAAAAAACTTGTCTTAAAACCCATTCATTTATTGTTTGTTGCAGAGTAAGTGAAAATACGGATGTATCTAATAAATATTCATTAAGTTTGTCATCTTCAACTATTGAATGTAATCCGGTTATATAAATTTCTTTTATTTCATCCTCGTCAGAAAACATGGCTGCAACAGGTTGATAAGTCTGGATGATGCGTTTTTCATCAATTAGTTTTTTAATCTGTGTTTCAATATCACTAACTGATGCATCGGCTGTCTCAATATTCTCCGAGTCATCATCTTCTGATTTATTATCATCTGGCGTTTTTATCTCTTCCTGTTTGCTATCAGCGTTGTTTTGCGATGTATTGAGCTGTTCTTCAGCTTTATTACCATCAGTTGCTGAATCAGAATCAGGTGTTTTTATTTCTTCCGGAGTTTGTGTCTTTGCTTCTGTAACTGCTTTTAATTTAGCTTCTAACTTTTCTTTTTCTTCTTTAGCAGTTTTCATCTCTGCTTCGGCTTGTGCTTTTGCTTCAGCAACAGCTTTTAATTCAGCTTCTAACTTTTCTTTTTCTGCTTTAGCAGTTTTCATCTCTGCTTCGGCTTGAACTTTCGCTTTTGCTTCAGCTTCTGTCTTTAATTCGGCCTCGATTCTCTGTTGTGCTTCCTGCTCTGCCCGTAATTCAGCATCAACTTTTGCTTTTGATTCAGCTTCTGTCTTTAATTCGGCCTCGATTCTCTGTTGTGCTTCCTGCTCTGCCCGTAATTCAGCATTAACTTTCGCTTTTGCTTCAGCTTCTGTCTTTAATTCGGCCTCGATTCTCTGCTGTGCTTCCTGCTCTGCCCGTAATTCAGCATCAACTTTTGCTTTTGCTTCAGCTTCTGTCTTTAATTCAGCCTCGATTCTCTGTTGTACTTCTTGCTCTGCCCGTAATTCAGCATCAACTTTCGCTTTTGCTTCAGCTTCTGTCTTTAATTCAGCCTCAATTCTCTGTTGTGCTTCCTGTTCCGCTTGATTCTTTATTTCTTCTCGAGCTTTTAATTCAGTCTCCGCATTTTTTCGGGCTTCTTCTTCAGCTTCGGCCTTTTCTTTTGCCTCAGCGGCAATCTTTAGTTCAGCTTCGGCCTTTTCTTTTGCTCCGGCGGCAATGATCAATTCAGCCTCAAGTTTTTTCTTGGCCTCTTGCTCGGCTTGTATTGCGGCTTCGGCTTTTTCTTTTGCTTGTTCTGCTGCTCTCAGTTCAGTTTCAAGATTCTCTTTTTCCTCAATTGTTATTTGTTCTATATTACTTTCGATCGTCTGTTCGTTATTATTTGTTTCTTTCTCAGAAAATTTGGGAATAACATCTGTTTCTTTCCAAATGTAATGAAAATTGCCTTTTGTTTTGCTTGCCTGGTCGCAGGCAGTTGAAGCAATATTAATTAGTTGTTCAGCAGGTTCATTAAAAACACCAAGTTTTAATACGCCAATACTGACTGAAAATTTATATTTCTCTTCTGAAAATTTAAAGACGCATTTTGCAAGGTGTTTACATAAACCCTGCATATTAAAATCAAGTGTTTCCTGATTAATCGGGTAGTCAATTTGCACACCAATCTCTATATCGCTTATGCGAGTGATATTTGGGTTGCAGGCACCAAGTTTGAATACTTCAAAACTGTTTTTTGCGATATGGTTTACCAGATTATCTCTGCCTATGATTCCGATTTGTTCTTCAAGTTTATCTAAATCATCGGGTCTTATTACGACAAGAGCTCGTTCAATTTCTTTATGGCCGAAAGCTTTTTCAAGATTTTCATAGAAAACTTCTTTACTAAATGATTTGTTGTGCTGAGTTATTTCCTGTTTTTTTCGACGTTCAGATTTTTTATCTTCCCATGCGTGAATGATTGATTGCTTCAGCTGATCCTTGGTCAGGGATTGTTTAGCCTGGTATTCATAGATACCTGACTTTAGGGCACGGATTGCTATTTCTTCAGTTCCTGCACCGGTAAGCATAATGGTAGCCGGAAATGATGCTTTTTTATGATGTTGATGAAGTATATCAAGGCCAGTGGTGCCAACAATTGATAGATGATAGTCAAGCAACAGAACGTCTATTTCTGACCAGTTAAAACTATCATCTGGTACGCCCTCAAAAACAGGATCATATTCAATAGTTTCAACGCCGGGTAATAATTTTTTAATAAACGTTTTTATTAATTTACGATAGTCAGAATTATCATCGATAATCAATATTTTTTCTAAAGTAGAGTCAGACATGGTTATTCAGATTAATACCAAATTAAATCTAATATATAGGTTTGTTATTATTATATTTCAGGCTAGTTTAAAAATACAAAAAAGTAGCGAGGTTTTATGTTTTTAGCTTTCAGTATTTTTTATTCTTTCATTTGTTTCAGCTTGGCGCCGATTAATTACATCCAGAAATGCATGGGCAACATGGGGTACATGTTCGAAATAATGCGTCAAATTCTTGTATGGGGAAGATAGAAGTTCAATTGGGACAACTGATCTTACTGAGGCTGTGCGTATGCCTCCTTGAAAATAGCCCATTTCACCAATGGGTTCTACTGGATCGACAAAAGCAATATGAATTTCATTGCCGTCATCGTCTTTAGTGAATACTTCCAGTTTCCCTTCTACCAAAACATATAAAGTAGGATCATTTTCTCCCTCGAAAATAAATTGTTTATCTGCGCCTAAACTGATTTCAGAAAATTGGTTACCAATAGCAGATAATTCTGATCTATTAAGTGCTGCAAATACCGAGCATAAACCTAGTCTATCAGCACGTTGTTGACGTAAAGCATTGTCCAGTTCTTCTTGTTTAATGATTTCCAGATCGATTAATAGTTCGCCGATACGTTTTTGGGCTTGTCCTGCAAGTTTGGCCTCGCGTTTTTTTTGCATGGCTATTCTTATAGTGCCTCGTGAGCAGGGTAGATATTCTCCTAACAGGCGTGGACGTGGTTTTTCCTGTTCATTCTCTGCCACTGTGATAATTCCTTTTGTATTTATTAAATAATTGTAGAAATCTTAGAAGATACAGCGGCTAATGGCAAAATATATTCAACAGAAAATCTATAGATAGTTCTCATTTTTAGCTAATAATAGTGATATCTGTTTGCTTATTGGATTGTAGTAACAATTTGCCTGCCAAATGTACTGAATTATGGGATTATATGGTCTATGTGCTTGTGAACAGCCTGAGCGTAACATCTATGGTAAAGTGTTGATAAACTTCAGTAAAATGATACAGGGATAGATAAAGCAGCTGAAAATACATTTTATACCGATGCTAAATTGCTTGATGGCAGAAGAATTAATGAAAAATATATAAACATAGACTTAAAAATGGTTGAATAAATGAACAGACTCATCATAACGACATTATTATTGTTTTTATCAATACACGTATCCGCGCAAGCTTTACCCGGCGGTCATTCATTAGTACAAAATGATGAAGGTGAATATTCCGTCGTGAATAAAAAAAATATCACGATGATTGAAGCTTCGATTTTAAAGCTTGGCTATAGCTCCAGATGGATTCTTGCTTGTATCAAGCATGTGTCGGTTGATACGGATCTTAAACGATGGGTTTTTCTTGATGTAAGAAATGGGGGAACGTATGACACATTGCATCAGGAAAACTGGGCGTATTTTCGCGATGAGGCTTATCCTGAATTAAAAGAAATAAAGTTAACAGATTTTAGTGATGAAGATTGTCCTTAGTATAGTGCTTTATTCAGCCATTAATTAATGACTGAACAAGACATAGACCTCATATATTTCAAGGGGCTGCTTAATGAAAGACGGGCTGAAATAAATGAGTTGATTGAAGTTGGAGAAAATGCTGCACAACCGGTTGAATTAGATCAAACTCGCGTTGGTCGTCTAAGCAGAATGGACGCACTGCAGGCTCAGGCAATGTCAGTTGAAGCAAAACGCAGGAGAGAAATAGAATCAGTCAGAATTAGTGCTGCGTTAAAGCGCGTCGAAGCAGGGACTTACGGTGAATGCCTGCAGTGTAGTGAATTAATTTCAGTCGCGCGTTTAGAATTTAATCCTTCTGCGCCGCTTTGTATTCAATGTGCCGAACGTAAAGAGGAATAAAAAAAGCCTTGCTTATATTGAATATAAACAAGGCTTTATGCGTAAGAAAAGTCAACAATAACTACTGACAGGAATCGTTTTAAGCTGAAGGATGCCAGCCTGCATCTGCCCAGAGATTACCACTAACAGCAGAATTTGAAATCATGAAGCATATTGCTTCGGCGATTTCTTTGGGCTGAATTAAACGTCCTAATTGTGTGTCAGGTAAAATATTTTTCTCGATGTAATCTTCACCCATTGCTCTGACCATAGGTGTATCGGTAAAACCCGGATGAACAACTGCACATCGGATTCCGTGGAAAATGGCTTCTTTAGTCAAGGTTGATGCTGCACCTTCAAGACCTGCTTTGGTAGAAGCATAAGATACTTGGCCTTTGTTTCCCTGTGATGAGACTGAACCAATAAATACAACAGTTCCCCGGACACCCTCATCAGAATTCCATTTTTTTAGACCACGTTGTGCTCGATCTTCGGCTAATTCGGCAATCATGTGCATTGCCCAATAAATTGGCGCGATAAGATTGACATTAATGACGAGTTGAAAATTCTCTACAGGATAAACATTCGCTTTTTTTGTTTCTCTGTCGACTTTGACCGCCAGCGCATCTCGTGTAATGCCTGCTGCAGGCACACATATACTGACGATGCCATGATCTTTTTTCATCGTTTCGAACACATGATTTCTAAACGCTTCGTCAGTGACATCTCCTTGAAAAGCATAAGCGACCTTTGCATCAACTTCGTTATTAACTTGTTCTGCAGCGATTTCAGCAGCATCAGTCATGTCTACTATAGCAATTGCTTTGGCGCCACGTTGAGCGAGTTCGAATGCAACAGCGCGACCAATACCACCGGCAGCACCCGTTACTATTGCAACTCTGTCTTTAATTTCCATGGAAAACCTCTTTGTTGTAATGAAAATGAATTAATTTCCCCATTGTAACGCATATTTTGTGCGCCGCAACATATTATTGAAAATAAAACACTATTTCTATATTTTTCAATGATTTAAAAAATAAGGGGGCGGTCAAATTTTTGTTCAAAATTGCTTTAATTAGCATGACAATTCCGCAGAAGAACATTAAAGCGAGGGTATATTGTCTAAATTGCATGACATCAATGTTTTCCAGGTGTTTCCGCGCTAAAAATACGCCAATAACTGCGCCTGCACCTAATATCACGCCATAGCTTGCTATCTGGACGTTGAGTGCGCCAAAAGCACCATAACTGATTAGCTTAGTTAGCTGCATGACAAATGAGTTAATTGCCTTTGTGCCTACAAGTCGTTCTTTTACCAAGCCATAACTCAACATAAAGGGATTATGAACAGGACCTGTTGCACCGATGAGCCCTGAAAGAAATGACACACTAAAACCTAATGGCAAGAACCAGGCTAATTTCATTTTAATCGCGAGCTTAGATTTACTTAATTTGTCTTGTAATACATAGCTGATCAAAAATAAACCAAGCAATATCTGGATAATTTGAACGTTGATATGAGTTAAGAGCCAGGCTCCAATAACGGCACCAATAATACTGCCGGGCAATAAATAGTGAATGACTTGCCAGTCGATGTGCTTACGGAATAGATAGGCCCGTGATGGATTAGCTATTAATGCAGCGATAGAGATGATAGGCGCAACCATTTGCGCGCCTAACAAGAAAGTAATTACCGGAATCAAGAGTGTCGCAGCACCGCCCGCGGCGACAGTGCTAAAAAACCATGCCAATAGTCCACATAGAAATAATAAGGGAAAAGTCATGTTCTAAATTTAACAGAATAAATATTAAATTTATGAATCAATCTTATGACTTTGTATGTTAATTTCTGAACTCTGTTATTTAACGATAATCAAACTTGACGATGTTTTTCGGTTTAGACAAAAAAAAGCAACTTCCGAGCGCTAAAGAGGCATTAGCTGGCCGCCAAACCTTAATGCCTGTCGAAAATAGACATTATGTGAATGGTCATCCTATCGTGTCTCCATTTCCTGATGAGACTGACAAGGTGATATTGGGTTTAGGCTGTTTCTGGGGTGCTGAGAGACAGTTTTGGCAACAATCTGGTATTTATTCTACTGCGGTTGGTTATATTGGCGGCTTGACCCCAAATCCCACTTATGAAGAAGTGTGTACCGGCATGACCGGGCATAATGAAGCCGTACTAGTTGTTTATGAGCCTGAAAAAATTAGTTATACAAAACTATTATCAATATTTTGGGAATCACATGATCCTACACAAGGTATGCGTCAGGGAAATGACAACGGCACGCAGTATCGTTCAGGTATTTATGTTTATAGTGAAGAACAAAAATTATTGGCAGAATCTTCGAAAAGAGAATATCAATCCAGGCTAAGTAATGCAGGATTTTCTGAAATTACGACGGAGGTATTGATTGCCCCTGAATTTTATTATGCTGAGGCATATCATCAACAGTATCTGGCTAAAAATCCGGCGGGATATTGTGGTTTAGCTGGCACGGGGGTGTGTTCCAGCTAGTATAAAGTTAATGCAGCGTTACTTTGATCTAGATGACAAACTCTTTTTAGACACTTTTTTAGGTTTTACTGCCGTTGTTTGTTTTTTATCTGCTTTAAGCGAATGAGCTTTAAATGATACGGGCATCATGCTGCCGCCAGATGTTCTTATATAGTTCATAATTTATCTCCTTAATTGCAGAAAGTATTTAACTTACTGGGAAACTGCTAGCAAAACGGCTAATCCATTCTTCGGTTAACTTTTCTCGGCTTAAAAAAGGCCCTTCTTTATAACGTTTGTCATTTAAGTAGAGTTCGATATGACATATTTGTTCAACGATTCTTAGTTTTGGTCCGTCTTCAATATTGAGAAGCCATAAGCCAATTTCATAATCATCGTCAGATTCTTTTATCATGACGACTTTACCGATAAAGTGATGAATCTCTTTTCGAGTAGGGATGGTGACTTCTATTATGCTGCCAGGTTTTTGATACTCTTTAGAAGAAAAGGTCAAACCAATATTCGAATTTTGAGTGATTTCAATTTTTGAGCGTTGCCAGAACCGTAAACGTCGAAATTTAAGTGGGAATCGTTGCGGATGTTTAATAAAGCCTTCTAGCAAATCATTTTCAAAATTTGCCGGTTGGTCGCTTAAATTAGGCGGAAAAACTTTCCCAATAGATGAGCGGTTTTGAGCATTACTTAGACTAACATTGGCTAACATTATGATCTCCCAATTAATCAAGCACTTATAAAGTAACTTTTAGAGGATAATGGAAGAAAAATCAAGTAAAAATATAAATATTTCATATATTTATAGAATATTCCTAATAATAATATTAGAATTTAATAACATAAAATTAACATAACATACTGATTTTAATATATATTTATATTTATATGAATTTGATGGCAATTACTAGCAAGACTATTTTTTACTGTTTTAGCCTATATCATCGTCTGGATGAATATTGAGAGGCACGAGTTCTACTGTTGTTTCATTTGTTGCCACGTTTTCATCCCAAGTGTTAACTACAAGAAAAACTAATCCAGAAACAATTAGCAGTAATATAATGTCGTTCAGAAAATAATTTTTAAAATATGTTGTAAGCTTCATTGCAATATCCTTCGTATTAAACTGAATTTACGTTAATTAACGCAGGACGAATGAAGTTGTTGACAAAAACAGGAACTAGTTACGATTTTTCACAGCGATTTGTGAACTGTGTCAAAATATGAAGTTTATTTAATGAGGGTTTGTAAATGAAAGCAATGGTAGGTTTGATTATTGCCATCTTGATTATCTTTGGTTTGAGATTATTTTGGCCATCAGCTGAATCTGATGTGAGTGAAGCACCACTAAAGGAAGAAATGAATGACGCCACAAACGATCAAGTTAAAATATTGGAAGTAACGGAAGAAGGAAATGATTCTTCATCACAAGAATTGAATGCTGCGGGTGATGATGAAAGAACTATATTAATGACAGCAGAATATGAAATTCTGCAGCAAGAACGAAGGAAATTAAAACGTCATTTGGCTCGTTTAAAACATGATATGTGGGGACTTAAATTTTCTCCGGAAAAAGCGAAACAAATGAGTGTCACGGTTATGGGAGCTTCTAACGTACTTCGGAATCCTGATATGCTTGGCGCATTTTCAAATGTTGAGGGGATTAAAAATGAAATTGCGAAAATAAATTTTGCCGAGAAATCACTGCAAGAAGTAGATGAGATGATTGAGGCGAATCAGAGTGCTCGTAAAGAACAAGATTAAATAAATTCAGCGATACCGTGACTGGCATTTTCAGTCACACCTGTAATCTTTACTTTAGAAATTTTATTTTCCAGTTCTGATGCATAAGTGTCTTTTAGTTCAACACGAATAAAATTTTCTGTATAACCCATCCACTTATCATTCTCATTGCGTGCTTCCCAAAGCACAGCATGTGTTTTTCCAATTTGATTCATAAGAGATGATTGACGCATTGAGTTACTGAGAATATGAAGTTGTTTGCTTCGTTCTTTTTTTATAGATGAGTCTACCTGATTGGCTAGTGTCGCAGCCTTTGTTCCTTCGCGTTTTGAGTAAGTAAAAATATGGATATGTGAGAATATAGTTTCTGCTATAAAATTAAGTGACTCTTGCCATTCTTCTTTTGTTTCGCCGGGAAAGCCAACAATAATATCTGTTGTAAGATTAAAGTCAGGTATTTCCTTGCGCGCTTGTTGAATTATTTTCTTGTAATCATTTGTTTTACAGCGCCGAGCCATCCTTTTTAAAACACTATCACTGCCACTTTGTAACGGAAGGTGCATATGAGGCATTAGTCTTTTGTTTGAAAATAAAGAAAAAAATTCTTCGGGTAGATCCCATGGTTCTACAGAAGCAAGCCGTATTCTGGGGATGTCAGTGTTAGATAAAATCGTCTTAATAAGCTGGTAAAGATTTGAATCCAGTTCGCTACCGTATCCTCCAACATGAACGCCGGTTAATACTATTTCCTGAACACCTTGTTGATGAAATTGATTTATGTCTTTAATAATATCGGTTTCTGTTCTGCTGCGTTCATTACCTCTGGCAACAGTAACGATACAAAAGGTACATCGATATCGGCAACCATCCTGTATTTTTATGAAAGCTCTATTTCTACCTCGCTTGAAAATACTGGCTTCACCGGGTTCTGTAGATAGTGCAGGCATAGTTTCAAAATTTAATTCTTTCAAAGCAATATCTACCAACTGATCTTTTTGTTGATTTTTTATCAGAAGATCAATGCCTGGAATATCATATTGAATTTTTTCATCGAGACTTGCATAACAACCGCTGACAACAAGTTTAGCTGTGGAGTTGTTCCGATGTGTTCGTCTTATTATCTGCCGTGATTTTTTTACGGCTTCCTGGGTAACTGCACAGGTATTAACTACCAGTAGATCTGCATGCTCAGGTTTGTCCGTTAAGCGATGTCCTTTTGACTGGAAATCTTCTGCCCAGGATTCGAGTTCGGCTTCATTCAAGCGACAGCCCAGCGTTTTTAAATGGATTTGCATGGCGCGTACTATACCCGTGATACTTAGAAATACATATTTATAGGCAGATTTTGTGCATCCACGCACTCAAGGCATTATTAATTACTTGTTTTGGCTCTTAAAGCTTGAAGTAATGAATTATCAATAGTGCCACCAAGATTTTTCGATTGCTCAATCATTTCTTGTGATTTTATAAAATTTTCCTGAAGATAATAAGATTTTGCCCATGAATGGTAAACATAGGCGAGTAATCTCTGATTTGATGTTTGTGCTGCTACACTATATAAATTATTAGATGCATTAAACAATGCCGTTCTATCATTATCTTTTTTTAATAAGGCACATTGACTGGACGTATGCGCATAATCTGCGAGAAAGCCATTTTCTTTTAATCCTTTTTCGTTAGCTAGCTTAAACATTTCATTGGCTTGACAAGATTGTTCTTCTTTATTTAAAAGCAAACCAAAGCCAAGGTAAACGTAAGGATTCTCCGGATTTAATAACCAGGCCTGATTAAAACGATCCATTGATTTATCAAATTCCTTATTTGCATAATGTTCAAAACCACGTTCTACGTAACCTTCTGATGCGTGTTCACGGGTACCAAAACTTCGCGTTGCCTTTGCAATTAATGAATTATCTTGGACAACAAAGTCAGGGTTCTTGCTCCTATCGGTGTTGCCGTACATTGGAAGTTGTTCTTCAAACTCCTCAGCAGAAGCGTGTAAAGAAATAACGAAAAAGAAACTTATGTTTATTAAAAAACTTATAAAGGAAGAGCCAGGTTTCATCAATATACCTAATATTATTACAGTGTAATAATGCTTGTTCAGAGTCGTTTCGTTATTATACGTGATTTAAACAATAAAAATGTAAGCTTATCAATATGTCTGAAAAACAAAAAGCCGCTTTTGGATCATGGGAATCACCCATCACAACAGATTTGATGCTTGGTGATAGTGTTGGATTAGGTGAAATTAGTATCTTTGCAGATGATGCATACTGGATTGAAATGCGTCCTCAGGAAAAAGGGCGTTATGTTGTTGTTAAATATTCTGCCGACGGACAGCAAACTGATGCAATTCCACCTGAATATAATGCGCGTTCACGCGTACATGAATATGGTGGAGGTTCTTATCTGATGACTGAGAAAGGTTTGGTCTTTACCAATTTCAGTGATCAAGCGCTTTATCTGGTTAATTCCAGTAATGACTGTTTTAAGCTAACAAATAATAAATCATGTCGCTATGCAGACATGATTTATGACAAAAACAACAATAGATTGATTTGTGTACGTGAAGATCATTCCAATGAAAACATTGAAGCCATAAATACAATTGTCGCAGTGTCATTATCTGAATCAAAAAATGAAAAAATTCTGGTAGAAGGCGCGGACTTTTATTCCAATCCCAGAATTAGTCATGATGGAAAGCAACTCTGTTGGATTAGTTGGCAGCATCCTAATATGCCCTGGGATAATACTAGTCTAACTCTTGCTGATATAGATACTAGGGGCACCTTGGAAACACCACTGCATATCGCCGGTGGTGATAATGAAGCTATTTGCCAACCAGTATGGTCTCCTGATGACACACTTTACTTTGTTTCAGATAGAAGTAACTGGTGGAATCTCTATCGATTAATAAATAATAGCAATGAATATAGTGTCGAAAATGTTATTGAAAGAGAAGCTGAGTTTGCCGTACCGCAATGGTCATTTCGTGAATGTAATTATGATTTCGTAAACGAAGATTCTGTTTTGGCAATCTATCGTCAGAATGGTTTGGCACATATTGCGTCAATAAATGTGAATGAAAAAACTTTGGAGACCTTAGATCTCTCATACACTGACTTTGAATCACTTGTATGCAATGAACATAAGTCATGGTTTCTTGCCGCTTCACCGACTAAATTCCCGTCTATTATCGAATATGACATAGAGCAGAAAAAAATAAAGGTACTGCGTAAAGCGAATAAACTTAACATTGATGAAAAAAATATCTCTATAGGTGAATCATTAAGTTTTCCGGTAGATAAGGAAAATAATGCACATGCGTTTTTCTATCGTCCTAAAAATAATGAGTTCACGGGACTTGATGGTGAATTACCGCCATTAATTGTGATGAGTCATGGTGGCCCTACAGGTGAATCACACAATGGTATTAAAATGGTAGCTCAGTTTTTTACCAGCCGTGGCTTTGCTGTACTAGATGTTAACTACGGTGGTAGTAGCGGCTACGGCAGAGCTTATCGGCAACGTTTAAATGGAGAGTGGGGGATTGTTGATGTTAATGATTGCAGTAAAGCCGCTCTGTATGTTGCAGAACAAGCTTGGGTTGATAAACAACGATTAGCAATTCGCGGTGGTAGTGCAGGGGGCTTTACCACATTAGCATCACTTGCATTTACTGATGTGTTTAAAGCCGGAGCTAGTCATTATGGGGTGAGTGATTTGGAAGCACTGGCAAAAGAAACACATAAATTTGAATCACGTTATCTTGATTCAATGATTGGTCAGTATCCCGAAGAACAAGAACGTTATAAAGCACGTTCACCGGTGAATGCTGTTGAAGGTTTGAATTGTCCGGTTATTTTCTTTCAAGGTTTAGAAGATAAGATCGTATTACCCAATCAGGCAGAAATGATGGTCAATGCCCTAAAAGAAAAGGGTATTCCTGTTGCGTATATTGCCTATGAAGGAGAACAACACGGTTTTAGACAGGCAAAAAATATAAAACGAACTCTCGAAGCAGAATTGTATTTCTATTCAACGATATTTAATTTTGAGTGTTTTGATACAATTGAGCCAGTAGAATTTTTATGAAGGCACATGCAAAAATATTTGCGTTAGTTTCAGCGGAGTAAATGCTACAGAGACTGTTAGAAAATACTGTTACGCAAATTTTGAGTCTAATTTTTACATGCGTCAGCCAAACAGTTAGCTATAGCCGTCTGGGCTTTCTCGTTGCATTCAGATCGTTGAGCATCCGTTTTTGCTTTTGATTGGCAAGTTGTTAAAATATTTTTTGCCAATTCCAAACATTCAGCACAAGGGCTTTCTGCATATGAAGATAGCGAGATCATACTGCTAAAAAATACAAGTAATGCGATTTTCTTCATTTTGGCTCTTTCTCCTGAAACTATTTTCATTAACCAATGGTAAAGAGAGTTGTTAGTTTAAATAACTTATAACAGCAGCTGTATATTCTTTTGTATTAGCCGTGCCACCCAAATCACCTGTTCGGGTTTCTTTCTTTGCTAATGCTTCTTTAATCGCATCACGAAGCCGATCGCCTAATGGTTTTTCATCTACATGATCCAACATCATTGCTGCGGCGAGTAATAATGCGGTCGGGTTTGCTATGCCTTGACCGGCGATATCCGGGGCAGTGCCATGCACTGCTTCAAATATTGCAGCGTCTTTGCCGATATTACCTCCGGGCGCGAGTCCCAAGCCACCTATCAAGCCAGCAATTTCATCGGAGAGGATGTCACCAAACATATTAGTCGTTAATAACATATCAAACTGAGATGGATTTGTGACCAATTGCATTGCAGTGTTATCAACAATACGATCTTCGATTATGAGTTTGTCTTCATATTCTTTAGCAACCTCTAATGCAGTTTCAAGGAACAGTCCGGTCAGTTTTTTTAATATATTCGCTTTATGAATAATAGTGACTTTTTTACGATTGTTCTTGATCGCATAGTCAAAGGTATATTTTGCAATTCGGCGGCAGCCGGAACGGGTAATGATGCCTGACGCCTCTGCTACTGCCTTTGGGTCATCATCAATTGGAATATAGTGTTCAACACCGACATAAAGTCCTTCTGTATTTTCTCGTATTAACACTAAATCGATATCATCATACTTACGACGGTCATGTAGATAGGAAATAGCAGGACGGACATTGGCGTAGAGTTTAAATTCTTCTCTAAGACGAACGTTGGCTGAACGAAAACCTTCACCTATTGGAGTTTCCAGCGGTGCTTTTAAAGCAAGTTTCGTTTTATGGATATTATCGATCATTGCTTGTGGTAATGGATCGCCTTCTTCTTCGAAAGCTGACATGCCAGCTTTGAATCGATGCCATTCGAATTTAGCACCAAGTGCTTCGAGAATTTCTACAGTTGAGTCAAGTATCTCTGGCCCAATACCATCGCCTTCAATTAATGTTGCGGGTGTTGTTTTAATGACAGCTCTCCCTATATGTTCTTTTTTCTTCTAAAACTCCCCGTTTCAGAATGTCGAATTAAATATTTAAATAATATTACAGACTGTTATTTAGTATGATGCCTTTTTTGGAGTCAACAGTTCTTGTATCTACTTCGTTGCCATTTGGCGGTGTTATTAAATCATTTAATATCTCTGCGGTTTCATTCAACAGTATGTCGATTGGATCGTCTTCTTCATTTTCATCAGCTGTTGCAATATCGATGACGGTATCATCATCTGTGTCTTCCAATGGCGGCAGTCCTTTTTCGACACGCATTGCATTTTGAATTTCTTTCTTTGCCGTTAACATTTTCTTGCGTTCTGCTTTACGGTTACTTTCCAATAATGAAATTTCTTTTCTATCGCTGGCTTCACGCTTTAAATACAAGTCATCCATTAATAACTGGAATAATTTATTTTTCTTTATTCGTTTTTCATGTTCTTTTTTTACTATTTCAAAGCTATCTATGGGTGCGCTTGCAGGATAAAATCTGGCTGGTTTTACCTGATCCCAGGGCAGGGCATTTTCGTAAGCACGTTCTCCCTGATCAGTTGAATCTTCTGCTGTTGGGAAAATAATATCGGGAACGACGCCTTTATGTTGATTGCTCCCTCCACTAACTCGAAAGAACTGGGCAATGGTGGTTTTGAGTCGACCATGATCGACATCGTTTTCTTTAATGAAGCGATTCAAATCAATGATGTTTTGTACCGTGCCTTTACCAAAAGTAGGTTCGCCAATAATAATACCTCTGCGATAATCCTGAATTGCGCCAGCAAAAATCTCGGAAGCTGATGCACTATTTCGGTCAACCAGAACAGCTAATGGACCAGGGTAACTTATGCCGGGTTCGGGATCGTAATTAACATCTACTCGGCCTGAAGCATCTTTTGTTTGTACAATAGGACCTCTATCGATAAATAAGCCAGTTAATTCCAGTGCTTCGGATAATGAACCACCACCGTTACCGCGTAAATCAATAATTAGACCATCAATGTTTTCTTCTAACATTGACTTGATTAATTTACGTACGTCGCGAGACGTGCTGGTGTAATCTTTTTTGCCTTCTGCTTGTGCAGCAAAATCGATATAGAAGGTGGGGAGGTTAATAACACCGATACGTGAATCTGTTTCTGGAACATCAATAATACTTGAACTTGCATCCTGCTCTTCAAGTTTTATTTTTTCACGTGTCATTGTCACTATTTTAGAAGGGCCTTCAGAGCCGATACCTTTAGCTAGTACTTCCAGTCTGATCATAGTACCTTTAGGGCCGCGAATTAGATCAACAACATCATCCAGACGCCAGCCAATAACATCAACTATCTTTGCGTCTTTGCCTTGCCCTACACCAATAATCCGATCATCAGCACCGAGTTCACCGCTCAAATCCGCCGGGCCACCAGTAATAACTTTGACAACTTGAGTATAATCGTTATCGCCACGTAATACCGCGCCAATGCCTTCTAGCGATAAACGCATACTAATATCGAAGTTTTCAGAGGTGCGTGGAGAAAAGTAAGCTGTGTGAGGTTCTATCGATGTTGTATAAGCATTAATAAATGATTGAAAAACATCATTCGAATTCAATTGAAAAGTACTACTTCGTATTCGTTCATAACGAGCAGATAATGTTTTTTTGATTTCGTCGGTTTTTTTACCTGATAGCTTTAAATTTAATACATCGTTTTTAACACGTTTACGCCAAAGTTCATCAAGTTCAGTTTTATTTGCAGACCAGTCATCTTCGCGGCGATCAAATCGATAAGATTCATCAACATCAAATTTAAAATTTTGATTTACAGCATTAAGTGCAAATTTAATTCGCTCATCGACACGTTGTCGATAACGTTTAAAAATATCAAAGGCAGGATTTAAATCTGATTTAATAATTGCATCATCAATTTTATATTTATAACGATCAAATTCCTGAATATCCGTTTTAAGAAAATAAGCTTTATTCTGGTCCAGATTCTCCAGGTAATGTTTATAAATTGCGCTGGAAAGTTTGTCATCAAGCTCGGTTTTTTTGTAATGATAGGTCGTTAAGATATGCGTGATTAATTCGTTTGCTCTGATATGTTTACTTTCTGGTTCCAGTTCTGAAACAGAAATAGAGCGAACATCTGCACATACATTAAAAAACTGTAAGAGCAATAGGGTCGTGATTAAAATTTGTTTTTTAGTATTTATCAAAATAGGTGATATTTAATCTATTGATTTATTTAGGCTTTTTTATTTGTATGTAGTTCCATTATATGGATTAATCTATATTAGTATGAATTGTCACTGATTGACTATCCCTAAGCAGTTTAACATGCAAAATATGTTCAAATTTTGTCGTTTTACTGAGTTTCTTGATTCAATTCTTTAATTAAAGCTTCAATTTCATCGCCTTTTTTAGTGTCTCCACCAAGAAATGAGGGGGCTTCATGGTAGAAATCCATTAAATCATCAAGAATTTCCAGATTATTAGGGTCCAATTCGTCAGATTTTTGAAGGTGTTTCAGGGTTCTCTTTGCGTAATCCATCGCTTTGAACCAATTTACATTTTCTGCTTCTCGACCATAGCTAACAGCTAAAATATGGTGGTATTTTGCGATTTTGGGTTCCAGTGCTACTGCGTTTTCTAGCTGTTTTATCGCTTCGGCGTATTTTTTGTTTTCGTAATTTGTTAAACCAGAATGATATAGATTTTCAGCTTCTACCATAGCATCTCCATTCGCCATAGTTATTCCATTTATTTGGAATAAACAGAATAAAGTAAGAAATGCGCTAAATAGATGGTTTTTAATTTGTCTTTTCATGGATTCTTTATATTGGTTTATTTCAGCATAAGGCAGCTAGAGACGAAAAAAAATCGCTATATTATAGAATACGTACGCACCTTTCTTTCATGATTGTATAGAAAGGTGCGTATCGCACAGGATATATTTTAAGAATATATGTTATATGATCTTAATGAGCTCGATATCAAACAGTAGGGTTGAGTTTGGTTCGATTAAGCCTCCGGCACCACGTTGTCCGTATGCTAAATCTGCAGGGACAACAATTTGCCATTTTGAACCGACGCTCATAAGTTGTAATGCTTCTTGCCAGCCTTTAATCACTTTAGAAACACCCAGTTCGGCAGGCTCCCCACGTGAATATGAACTGTCAAACTCAGTACCATTGATCAGTGTTCCGCGATAGTGAACAACGACAGTACTGTCCGCAGTGGGTTTTTCTCCTTCTCCAGCATTGATGATCTTATATTGCAGACCACTGTCTAATTCTACAACGCCTTCTTTCTTTTTATTTTCAGCCAGATAATTTTCACCAGCAGTTGTATTGCTGTTAGATTTTGCTAAGCGTTCTTCCTGTTCTTTTTTCTGGTAGTCAGACAGAATCTGTTGCATCTCAGCTTTGTCTAACTTTAGTTCTTTGCTATTTAAAATATCTTCAATAGCTTGTAAAAAAGCAGGCGTGTCGAGATCCATGTTTTGTCTAGAAACAGTTTGGCCAAAAAAAACACCCATCGAATAACTTAATTTCTCTAAATCAGTTTCTACTTTTGCCGCATGTACTTGCATAAATGTGAAACTTAAAATTAGTACGAGCGTGTATTTTAATATATTCATAAGAACCTCAATGTTGATATTTAATAGTCTGGAAGGATTGCGCCATGATCCCATAAAAGTAAGAGTTCGCCAAGTTGCGATTAGTTCTAACTTTTTTCTATTTTGGAGTATAAGTAGATAGTGATTGAATTATTTCATCCAGAAATTGAATGTTGTTTTTGCCTTTAGGCACTGCAGCGGAAAGACGCTGGCGGTATTGTCGTGCGCCAGGTTGGCCTTGATATAGACCAGTAACATGACGCGTTAAACTTTTAATGCTGACGCCTTGCTTGATTTGTTCATCAACGTAATCTCTGAATTTATTTAAGATATCTTCACGCGTTGGTGCAATATCTGAATTCTTGAATAGAATCTTGTCAGCTTCGGCTAACATAAATGGATTTTGATACGCAGCTCTACCGACCATGACACCATCGACATGTTTTAATTGCGACTTGATTTCATCGAATTCAGTAAAACCACCGTTGATTGTTATATTTAATTCAGGGAAGTCCTGTTTTATCTTATGAACGCGCTCATAGTTTAATGGTGGAATTTCTCTATTTTGTTTCGGACTTAATCCACTCAATATCGCTTTTCTAGCATGAATGATAAATGTTTCGCAACCGGCTTTATAACTTGTTTCTATAAAGTCATATAAAAATTCATAAGAATCCAGATCGTCAATACCAATTCGTGTTTTTATAGTGACGGGGATTTGTATTGTTGCCCGAATTTTATTGACACAATCAGCCACCAGTTTTTTGTTTGACATTAGACATGCGCCAAATTGACCATTTTGTACCCGGTCACTGGGACAACCAATGTTTAAATTTACTTCATCATAGCCTTCGCTTTCAGCGATCTTTGCGCATTCTGTAAGGTCCTCTGGATTACTACCGCCTAATTGAATTGCCAGAGGATGTTCAATGTCATTGAAATCAAGAAAACGTTGTCGGTCACCATGGATTAATGCACCGGTTGTTATCATTTCAGTATAAAGCACAGCATGCCTGGATAATAAACGCATAAAATATCGAAAATGCTTGTCAGTATGATCCATCATTGGAGCAATACTTAAGCGACGGTCAATATTATTTTCGTTCATAAAAAATTACTTTGAAGAAACAATGGAATGGGTAAATGACGGACGCAAATAAAAACCTCGTGGTAGAGTTAAAACATTTTTCCCTGTTTGGTTTTTATCTTTGGTCAAACTACTTGCATTTGCCGCTTTTGGTCTGACTTGCAAATAGTTACCCATAGAAGAACTTATTTTTTCAATTTCACCTAAAGCAATTAGGTCACACATTTCTTGCCAGTCATTTTTTAATTGGTTTTCCTGAATTACATTAGCTTTCCATAGAATTGGTGAGCCTATGCGTCTTAGAGAAACAGGAATAGTTTTACTCGCTTCAAATGGAATCCAGAGTACTTCAGTTAATTTATGTTTGACGAGTGAATTTTCCCATGAAGACAATGCAACAGGATCAAGTTGAACTACGCAGATATAGGTCGATTCTTTAGGCTTGCCATTTTCATCGATAGGAATTGTTTTTAATTCGATACCTAAATTAATAAAGTCGGGTTTTGGTGAACTTGCTGCTTCCGCACCAAGATATTGTTCCAGTAGATTGCCAAACCAGCCCTTTGCATGAATTAGTGATTCAGGAACCTCGACTTTCATTTTGTTTGCGAGTTGTTGAATGGTTATGCCCGCTAAACTATTCGCGCGTTCCATTAATTCCTGTTTATTGGCAGGTGCTTGAATTTTTGTCATGCAAAGAAAATATTCAGCAGAGAGTGTCTAATATTGAATTCTTCAAACATTCAAGTTTTAAAGGATCATCTATCGCTTTATTTTCGTTATTTCTGAGGTAAAAGATATCTTCGACACGTTCACCATAGGTAGCAATCTTTGCGCCTAGTAATTTAGTTTCACAAAGATCCATTGCAGTGCTTATACGTGATAATACGCCAGGAAAATCAATGGTATTAACTTCCATAATGGTTCGGTTATTTCTTTTATCAGTCTCAAAAATAATGCGAGTAGGTAAGTCGAAGTTTTTTAACTGCCTTTTCTCTATCCATTTTCCTTGCTCTGGAGAAGTCTGATTTGCATTTAGTTCTTTTTTTATTCGTTCTTTGATCTCATTGCTGCGTACTTTTGTTTTAATCAGTTCCCCATTGCTTTCAAGGACAACAAATGTATCCAGCACAAAATTATTTTTATTGGTAATAATTCTTGCATCAAGAATGTTTAAGCCCAGTTTTTCCATTGTTCGCGTAATTGTCGAAAAAATATTTTTTCTGTCTTGCATATAGATAAAGATGAGACTGCTTCCTAGGCTAGATTTCTTATCTATTAATATTAAGGGACTTGTTGTGTCTTTATGTCTTAGAATACCTTCGCTATGCCAGGCAATTTCATCGGGAGCATGTCTAAGAAAATAATCATTATCGATGGTTTTCCAAAGCGTCAGAATATCATTCTCGTTATTTTTATTATCTTCAATTAAAGCAAATGCTTCTTGTTTTATACGTTTGACCCATTCAATTTTAGTCTTAGGGCTCCCATGGTCACGTCTAAATACGTGTAAAGTACGTTGATATAGATTTGTTAGTAACATTGCTCTCCAGTTATTCCACAGTTCCGGATTGGTGCCGCAAATATCCGCTACAGTGAGTACGTGAAGATAATTCAGGCGCGTTTGGTCTTGAACTTCGTTAGCAAATTCTAAAATGACTTGATGATCATCTATATCTTTGCGTTGCGCGGTCTTACTCATTAATAAATGATTATCGACTAACCAGCAAACAAGCTCAGTATCGTAATTATTTAAATCATGTAGTTTACAAAAAGCTTTAGCGTCTTTTACTCCAAGTGTTGAATGATCTCCACCTCGACCTTTAGCAATATCATGAAATAGACCGGCGAAATAAAGTAACTCAAGTTTAGGTAGTTTCTTTGTTATCGCGTTACATAGTGAAAATTTGTCTTTGTATTCATCTGTTCCAAATAAACGCATATTCTGAATGACGGCAAGTATGTGTTCATCAACGGTATATATGTGAAATAGATCAAATTGCATTAAACCTTCAATTTTGGCAAATGCAGGTATGTAGGCACTTAATACACCATAACGATGCATCATTCTTAATTTGTGACCAACCAGATTAGGCTGTCGTATAATTTCCAGAAATAAACTTCTATTTCTTATATCTTTTCGGAATTGATCACTGATTAAGGGTAAGTTTTTCCTGATAAGTCGTATTGTACTTGCTCTTACACCTTTAATAGTTGGGTCTTGTTGAATTAATAAGAATATTTCGAACAAAGCGAACGGGTATTTTTTAAAAATATTTCTATTGATGACTTCTATAAAATTATTTCTTTTTTGAAAGCGTGTATTAATAGCTACAATTTTTTCTTTTCGTTTACTGTAAATTATTTCTTCTTCAAAATGCTGTAAAATCATTTCATTTAAACGACTTATTTCTCGAATCGTTTTAAAATACATTTTCATGAATTCTTCAATACCTTTATTTTCTTTGCCTTTAAAGCCAAGTAACTCTGCTACGCTTCTTTGATATTCAAAGAGCAATCGGTCTTCCCTGCGATTGGTGGTCATATGTAAGGCAAAACGAATGCGCCACAATAGTTCTTGACCTGTTATCAGAATTCTATATTCATCACGTGTAAGAAATTTTTGCTTAATAAGGTTACGTATATCAATGGTGCCGAATTGCCGTTCTGCGACCCAGCCAATCATTTGTATGTCGCGTAAACCACCTGGTGATTCTTTTATATTAGGCTCAAGCTTATTTGTAGAGTCACTGTATTTTTCGTGGCGATTTATTTGTTCCAGCAATTTTTCTTCAAAAAATTTTTTAGCAGGCCATATTTTTTTTGGTGCCGTTACCTTTCGCATTTCTTCATGAAGTTTTTCGTTTCCACAAATTAATCTGGATTCCATGATATTGGTTATTACGGTGATATCGTTCTTCGCTTCAATTTTGCATTCTTTAACTGTTCTGACACTGTGACCTACTTCCAGGCCAAAATCCCACAAGAAAGTCAGGAATGATTGCAATTGCTGTTCGACGTCTTTTTTTAATCGTGGTTTTTGAAGAACCATCAAATCAATGTCTGATGCGAGTAGGAGTTCGTTGCGACCATAACCACCAACGGCAATTAAGCTGAGTTGATCAGAATCAATAAATTGCTGCCAGGCAAAGATCAGTAATTGGTCAACAAGCCAGCCCTGTTTTTTTACCAACAATTCGATTTTATCCCCTGCACGGAAACGCTCAGTAAGATATTCGTAACCGTTTTTGTGTGCTTCCTTGAATAAAGGTAAAGGTGTATCTCCCTGTTCTAGTTTTTGGCTAAAGACGGTTTTATCAAATAAATATTTGTCGGTAATTGTATCTTTCATTTCGAATTAAAAGTTTTCATCTGAACGTTGGGTCAATACATCATAACCGTCGTCAGTTACTAAAAGGGTATGTTCCCATTGTGCTGACAAACTTCTATCGCGCGTGACAACAGTCCATTCATCTGCAAGTAATTTGACCTGACGCTTGCCGAGATTAATCATCGGTTCGATGGTGAAAGTCATGCCTGCCTCTAACTTTAATCCCGTGTTAGCTTTGCCGTAATGAAGTATTTGTGGGTCTTCGTGGAATTCTTTGCCAATGCCGTGACCGCAATATTCTCGTACCACTGAGCAGTTATTGCTTTCTGCTAAAGTTTGTATTTCATAGCCGATATCACCTAAACAAACACCTGGTCGAACCAGTTCGATTCCTTTTTTCATACAGTTATAGGTAATTTCAACCAGTCGTTTTGCACGAATGGAAGGTTCACCGACAAAAAACATCTTACTGGTATCGCCATGATAGCCATCTTTAATGACGGTAATATCAATATTGATAATATCTCCATTTTTTAGTTTTTTGTCGCCGGGGATGCCATGGCAAACAACGTGATTTATAGAGGTACAGATCGATTTTGGAAAACCACGATAATTTAGCGGGGCAGGTATCGCTTTTTGCTCATTTACGATGTATTTGTGGCAAATCTGATCCAATTCGTCGGTTGTCACGCCGCTTTGAACGCTGGAGCCAATCATTTCGAGCACGTCGGCTGCCAGACGCCCGGCAACTCGCATTTTTTCAATTTCGTCAGGTGTTTTAATAGATACAGGCATATTTTAGTGTTTAAAGCGTGAGTTGCTAATTGTTCTATGGTATAAAGCGCTCGCGATTTTCGCAAATCATAATATTAACTGTCACACGCACGCTTTAACCATATATGGGGTGCCTGATTTCATTTTTAGATTTCAGGTTGTTATATGGGGAGTGCGGAGGCTTAACCCTAAACTTAGGAGAGAATTAACATGTCTAACGTCACCATGCGTGAAATGCTGGAGGCTGGTGTCCACTTTGGTCACCAAACCCGATACTGGAATCCCGGTATGGCGCCATATCTATTTGGCCAACGCAACAAAATCCACATTATTAATCTGGAAAAGACCCTTCCTTTATACGAAGAAGCGATGAATTTTGTCAGTAAACTGACTTCAAAGAATGGCACAATATTATTTGTCGGTACCAAGCGTGCAGCACAATCAATTGTTGCCGAAGAAGCAATGCGCTGTGGTATGCCGTATATCAATCGTCGCTGGTTGGGTGGTTTATTGACCAATTTCAAGACGGTACGCGGTTCAATTAATCGTTTGAAAGAAATCGAAACCATGCAGACTGATGGTAGTTTTGAACGCGTCAACAAGAAAGAGCAATTAATGCTTCGACGTGAGCTGGATAAATTAAAAGCCAATTTGTCTGGTATTAAAGATATGAAAGGTATCCCAGATGCTATATTTATAGTTGATGTTGGATACGAAAATATTGCAGTAAGTGAGGCGGTTAAACTTGGAATACCTGTTGTAGGTATCGTTGATAGTAACAATAGTCCAAAGGGTGTTGATTACGTTATACCAGGTAATGACGATGCAATACGTTCAATTACACTCTATACCAAAGGCGTTGCAGAATCCGTTCTTGATAGTCGTCAATCAGTTGCGCATTTAGGTAGTGCTGATGATAGTGATGAATTAATAGAAATTGATGACTCTGGTGCTCCGGTAGAAGAGGCTAAAGAAAGTAAACCAAAATTAACCAAGAAAACCGCCAAGAAAAAGGCAGTAAAGAAAGCAGATAGCGCTAAAGCAGAAGAAAAACCTGCTGCAGATGATGATGCTAAAACGACCGAAAAGAAAGCAACGGCAAAGAAAAAGGTCGCTAAAAAGAAAGCAACGGCAAAGAAAAAGGTCGCTAAAAAGAAAGTAGCAAAAAAAGTCAGTAAAAAAACAGCTACCAAGGCAGATGACGAATAACAAAACAAGTTATACAGATTAGAAAATAGTTAGAGGAATATATTAGATGCAAATTACTGCTTCATTAGTTAAAGAGCTTCGCGAACGTACTGGCGCGGGCATGATGGATTGTAAAAAGGCTTTGCAGGAAGTTGATGGTGATATTGAAGTCGCAATTGAAGAAATGCGTAAATCAGGCGCAGCAAAAGCGGCTAAAAAAGCAGGCCGTATTGCGGCTGAAGGTGTTATTTCAATAAAACAGGATGGAAAAGAAATTACTATTCTGGAAACCAACTGCGAAACTGATTTTGTTGCCAAAGATGAAAATTTTCTTTCATTTACTAACAGTGTTATTGATGCGGTTGCCACTGAAAATCCTGATGATGTTGAAGCTTTGATGGGCGTCAGTCTGGGCGATGAAACCGTTGAAGAAGCGGCTCAGCTATTGGTTACCAAGATAGGTGAGAAAATAACCGTTCGCCGTTTTGAAAAACTAACAGCGTCAGGTCCTGTAGGTACTTATTCACATGGTGTACGTATCGGCGTCATAGTTGAACTTGATGGTGGAGATGAAGCCTTGGCGAAGGATTTAGCCATGCATATAGCCGCTAGTAAGCCAATTTGCGTTAGTGAAGGTCAGGTCTCTCAAGAGTTGCTGGATAAAGAAAAAGAAATCTTTATGGCACAGGCCGAAGAAAGTGGTAAACCAGCTGAAATTATTGAAAAAATGGTTGCAGGGAAGATAAAGAAATTTTTAAAGGAAATTACTTTGTTGGGACAGCCCTTTGTTAAAGATCCTGATCAAACTGTTGAAAAATTACTTCAAGCTGCAAATGTTTCAGTCGTTTCGTTTATTCGATATGAGGTAGGTGAAGGTATTGAGAAGAAAGTAGATAACTTTGCCGAAGAAGTTATGTCTCAGGCTCAAGGCGACTAATCTATGGCTAACCCGTCCTCTTCCTTGAAATATAGACGGGTTTTATTAAAACTCAGTGGTGAGGCATTGATGGGGGATGAAGCCTATGGCATTGACCCTAATGTGATTGATCGTCTTGCCAGTGAAATCGCCGAGCTATGCAAACAGGGTACTGAAATTGCCATTGTTATCGGTGGTGGCAATATCTTTCGTGGTACTGGATTAGCGGCGGCAGGTATCGATCGTGTTACAGCCGATCATATGGGTATGTTAGCTACCATAATGAACTCGCTTGCCATGCAAGATGCACTTGAGCGAGTCAACTTACATGCCAGAGTAATGTCTGCTTTAAAAATTAATGAAGTCTGCGAAAATTATATTCGTCGTCGCGCTGTGCGTCATCTTGAGAAGGGACGTGTTGTTATTCTTGCGGCAGGAACAGGTAACCCGTTTTTTACCACCGATTCCGCGGCAAGTTTACGCGCTATTGAACTCGGTGCTGAGTTATTAATCAAAGCAACTAAAGTCGATGGTGTTTATTCGTCTGATCCAGTAAAAAATGAAGATGCTGTTCGCTATGATTCATTGAGTTACGATAAAGTTATTGAAGGTAAACTGGGTGTTATGGATACGACGGCAGTGGTACTTTGTCGCGATAATAATATGCCTCTAAGAGTTTTAAATATGACAAAGCCAGGTTCATTATTAAATGCAGCACAAGGTGAAGATGAAGGAACACTGGTAAGTAACGCTTAGCTTGCGGGAGAGAGAGTATGGTTGAAGATATTATTAGTGATGCGAAAAGTCGAATGCTGAAAAGTTTCGACTCTCTAAAAGCTGAAATGTCCAAAGTCAGAACTGGTCGTGCTCATCCTGGTTTGCTGGAACAGGTTAAAGTAAATTATTACGGAACAGATACACCGCTTAATCAGGTGGCCAGTGTTAATGTTGTTGATGCCAGAATGCTTGGTGTTAATGCTTTTGATAAAAGTAGTGTGCCTGATATTGAAAAAGCAATCATGAATGCTAATCTTGGTTTAAATCCGGTCACTACTGGTGATTTAATTCGTGTTCCATTACCTCCATTAACCGAAGAAAGACGAAAGGATTTAATTAAAGTGGTTCGTGCTGAAGCAGAGAAAGCGCGTGTCGCTATTCGTAATATCAGGCGTGATGCAAATTCATCGTGTAAAGAGTTGATTAAAGAAAAACTGATTAGTGAAGATGATGAGCGAAGAGCGGAAGATCAAATTCAAAAATTGACCAATGAAAATATTGCGACAATAGACCAAAGTCTTGAGCAAAAAGAAGCAGAAATGCTTGAAATCTAACTTTCTATTAAGCGTAGTACCTCCCTTGCTCCTCAACATCCTCGAAACTGTCTACACATCATTATAGATGGATACGGAATCTAATACTTCCAGGCCAAAGCATATCGCTATTATTATGGATGGTAATGGTAGATGGGCAAAAAAAAGAAACTTGCCGCGTGCAGCAGGACATCGCACAGGAGTAAAAACACTCAGAAAGTTAATCGAACATGCTGTTGAAATAAAATTAAATGCAATGACAGTTTACGCGTTTAGTCGCGAAAACTGGCAACGTCCGGAAAAAGAAGTTGGATTGTTGATGGAACTTTTTATGACAGCACTGCAGTCCGAAGTAAAAGATTTGCACAAAAATGATGTTTGCTTAAAATTTATTGGCGATAAAACAGCATTCAGTGAGATGCTGCAAAAAACCATAGATGATTCCGAATCGTTAACATCCTCAAATTCAGGTTTATGTTTAAACGTAGCTGCTAACTACAGTGGTCGCTGGGATATTACTCAAGCTACTCAATCTATTTCTAAAGATGTCGCTTCAAATAATTTGGTGCTTGATGATATTAATGAATCACTTCTTGCTGATAGATTGTCTCTGGCAGAAAACGGGGAACCGGAGCTTTTTATTCGTACCGGTGGAGAACAGAGGATAAGTAATTATTTATTATGGCAATTAGCTTATACCGAACTGTATTTTACAGATACTTTGTGGCCTGACTTTGACCCTGAACAATTAGAGTGTGCTATAGACTGGTTTGCTAATCGACAAAGGAGGTTTGGCAAGACCTCGGAACAAATTGAGCAGGACAATAGCTAAAATATCATGTTAAGAAATAGAATTATTACAGCCGCAATATTGATTCCTGTTGTTGTCGCCGTTATTTTTTTACTTGATACGATATGGTTTTCAGCATTATTTGCTGTATTTGTTGCCATTGGTGCCTGGGAGTGGGCAGGCTTGTGCAAATTAAACGAAAAAATAAAGATATTATACAGTTTGTTTATTGTATTGATTTTGTTTGGCATCTATTGGCTTGATAGTAGCTTTTTGTATAGCAGTATTGTTTTATGTGGTGTCGTTTATTGGTTGTTCGCTGTAGTCCTTATTGTTTCATATCAAAAACAACGACAAATATTAGCTAATTCTTCCCCCGTTTTAATGTTAGTTGGCATGTTGTTATTAATTCCGATGTGGTCTGGTTTGACGATGCTAAAGTCTTTTTCTACAAACGGCGCATCACTAATCATGTGCCTTATGTTGCTTATCTGGGGAGCGGATACAGCAGCTTATTTTGCGGGCAAAAAATGGGGTAAACGGAAACTTGCCAGTCGCGTTAGTCCTGGTAAAACATGGGAAGGGACTATCGCTGGCATTGTCTCAAGTGTTGTGATTGGAATATGTTATGTTATTGTTTCAAATAAAAATTTAGACGATAGTTTACTATTTGTGGGCTTATCAATATTGACAGTTATCGGCTCAGTCTTTGGTGATTTAATGGAAAGTTTGGTAAAGCGTGAAGCAGGTCTAAAAGACAGTGGTAACATATTGCCTGGCCACGGAGGTGTTATGGATAGAATAGATAGTTTAACCGCAGCCAGCCCGATTTTTGTGTTTGGCGTTATTTATTCAGGATTAGCGGGATGAAAGGCATCACCATTCTCGGGGCAACTGGTAGCATCGGAGTAAATACACTGGATGTGATTTTTCGCCACCCAGACAAATACCGTGTTAAAGCATTAACTGCCAACACTAATGTAGATTTATTGCTGGAGCAGTGCCTTAAACACGAACCTGAATTCGCAGTAATGGTAGATGAAGATGCAGCATCAAAACTGGAAAAGGAATTAAAGAACAAAGCTTCTGAGATCACAGTTTTAAGTGGTATTGATGGTTTGTTAAAAGTGGTTGAATGTGAAGGTGTTGATTATGTTATGGCTGCTATTGTCGGTGCGGCAGGATTACTGCCTACATTAGCTGCGGCGAAAGCGGGTAAACGTGTATTACTTGCCAATAAAGAAGCACTTGTTATGTCTGGTAAGTTATTCATGGATACCATCGTGGAAAATAATGCTGAATTATTACCCATCGACAGTGAGCATAATGCTATTTTCCAATGTATGCCGGCAGGTTTTGATAAAGATATAGAGAACTTAGGTGTCAAGAAAATTTTGTTAACTGCTTCAGGCGGTCCTTTTCGTACGACGCCAATAGAGCAATTGTCTTCCATGACGCCTGAACAGGCGTGCGCGCATCCGAATTGGGTTATGGGTAGAAAAATATCAGTTGATTCTGCAACGATGATGAATAAGGGACTGGAAGTTATAGAAGCATGTTGGTTGTTTCATGTTCAAGCCAATTTTATTCAAGTTGTTATACATCCCCAGAGCGTTATTCATTCTTTGGTTGAATATAATGATGGTTCGGTATTGGCACAGTTAGGTAATCCGGATATGCGTACCCCCATCGCTTATGGCCTGGCCTGGCCGGAAAGAATTGATGCTGGCGTTGAACGGCTTGATTTATTTGATATTGCACAACTCGATTTTGTTGCGCCAGATGAACAACGGTTTCCCTGTTTGAGGCTGGCTCGTGAAGCCATGCAGCAAGGGGGAACCAGTAGCGCTATTTTAAATGCAGCGAATGAAATTGCTGTAAATGAATTTTTACAAAAACATATTCGATTTACTGATATTAATCGTGTTATTGAAACAGTGTTAGAAAATGTGACACAGCATGAAGCAACATCACTTGACACCATTCTCGAAGATGACAAATTAGCACGGGATTATGCAATGCGGTCGATTAAGGAGTTGGCGGCGTGATCGACATTCTCCAATCGATTCTTGCCTTTATTGTTGCGCTTGGTGTGTTAATTACATTTCATGAATTTGGACATTATTGGGTAGCCCGTCGTTGCGATGTAAAGATCCTGAAATTTTCTGTAGGTTTTGGTCGGGCAATTTATAAAAAACAGTTTGGTAAGGATAATACCGAATTTATTATTGCTGCTTTACCTTTAGGCGGTTATGTAAAAATGTTGGATGAGCGGGAAGGTGACGTTAAAGAAGAAGAGTTGCCTCGTGCATTTAATTATAAGCCGCTTTGGCAGCGGTTTGCGATTGTGTCTGCTGGCCCCATATTTAATTTTGTTTTTGCAATATTTGCTTACTGGATAATTTTTGTTGTCGGTGTGAATGGGCTAAAACCGTTCATAGGTAATGTAGAGCCTTCGTCAATAAGTTCGCAATCCGGTTTGGCAACAGGGCAGGAAATATTATCAATAAATGAAGTGAAGACGCCAACATGGTCAGCAGTGCTTGATAAACTGGTCAATCACACTGTTAACGGTGATGTCATCAATATAGATGTTATTGATAGTGATGATATACAAAAAAAGATAGAAATTGATCTTTCTAGAATATCAATAGATGAAATGGCCGAAGGAAAATTGTTGGATGCTCTTGGCTTAAGTGTGGTTGAATTAAAATTAGCTGCAATTATTGGTGAGGTATTGCCAGATGGCGTCGCTGAAAAAAGCGGTTTGCTTCAATATGATGAAATACTGAGTGTCAATAAAGAAGTTATGACTTCCTGGGGCGAATGGGTAGAAATAATAAGAAAAAACCCGGACAAAGTACTCGAGGTTGAAGTTTTAAGAGGCGACGCAATAATTATGATTGAAATGATCCCGGAGCGTATTCGATCTGATAATGAGATAATTGGACGTATTGGTGCAGCAGCATTTAGACCTGACGATTTGTTTGATTCTTACTTTACTAAAGAGATTTATAGTTTGCCTTATGCTTTTGTTAAAGCATTGAAAAAAACATGGGAAATGTCAGTGCTAACTCTTCGAGTACTTGGTAAAATGATCATTGGCGAAGCGTCGGTGAAAAACCTAAGTGGTCCAATAAGCATCGCTAAATACGCTGGTCAATCAGCGGATATTGGATTGGTTGCGTTCTTCAGTTTTATGGCGATAGTGAGTGTCAGCTTGGGTGTGCTGAATCTATTGCCAGTGCCACTGTTAGATGGTGGACATTTAATGTTTTACCTTGTAGAGCTTGTCATAGGAAAACCAGTTTCTGAAACAGCACAAATACTTGGCCAACAAGTGGGATTAGTCTTGTTGTTAGGCTTAATGAGTATTGCTATATTTAACGATATTGCCCGCTTAATCGGGTGATTATTATAAAAATAATAAAGTAACAATTAGATACAATCCAAAGCTAATAAAATACTTTAAGTTTAACAAACTTGTTGCCTATGTGGCTCTTTTATAGGCAGCATAAATTATTATAAAAATAAAAAATTACATGCAAATCAAAGTTAAGAATATACTTTATGTATTAATACTAGCGCTATCTATGAGTGCTTCATTACGGGCGGCTCAAGAGTTTGTCATCGAAGATATTCGTGTCGAAGGTTTGGAACGAGTCACGCCGGGAACGGTATTTAATTATTTGCCGATGAAAGTGGGAGATACTTTCGATGACTCCCGTTCGTCAGAAGCGGTTCGAGCCTTGTTTAAAACCGGTTTTTTTGATGATGTCAGACTAGAAAGAGATGGCAATATTCTGGTCTTCATTCTGGATGAGAGG
>Ga0114933_10001021_pt1 | contig 32204 bp, 41 predicted proteins | sample 4SBtaG_FD_89691 | JGI IMG/M metagenome (GOLD analysis project Ga0114933, IMG submission 89691) | Deep subsurface microbial communities from Kolumbo volcano to uncover new lineages of life (NeLLi) - 4SBTROV12_W25 metaG | ecosystem: Environmental > Aquatic > Marine > Volcanic | place: Kolumbo... | reverse complement strand
CTCCGGGCAACCAGAGCGTATACCTCTAAAAGACTTCGATACAGACAAATCACAACCCATCCCTTCGGGGGTGGGTTCTTTTTTTTGGTTATATAACTTATTGTCTTGGAGTCTTAGTAAACGGAATATCAGGATCAATCAATCGATCATTCAATAAGTCTACATGAGATACTCTAGTAGGATTAATATCAATACCGCCTCTACGAGCATACAAACAAGTTACAGCAAGCTCAGTTGGTTCATACAAATCCCAGAGGCGCTTATAGATACATTCACAAATCTCTTCATGGAAATGACACTCATCTCTAAACGATACAATATATTGCGCTAATGAGCTTTTACTAAGAGCTTTATTAGTTTTCATATGAATATAAACATCGCCCCAATCAGGTTGATTAGTTACACGACAGTTAGATTTGAGAAGGCTACTCCGGTATCTGTATAATGTAAGATGACCTTTAGTTGTGAGACCGTATGGTCCTTTGAGAATATCCGGCGACTCACTAAACTTAGAGAACATAATCTTATCCATCATTTCATCATCATCTTCTACAGTAGTATATCCTGTAGTGAAATAAGGTTCAATCTGTGTTCTCTCCACGTCTCCAGGGTTAAACAATGTCACTACTACATTTGTTTCTAATAGCTCAGAGAGGTCTTTCTCAGAACGTTCTTTAATCTCTCCTAAACATTCAGCTCCGGTAGACCCTAAACGAGCCATATTATAAGAATTGAAGTATAATTTAATTGATTTTGATTCAACAATATAATCATTATCACACGGATACATGATTTTCGCAATAGCAGTAACTGGGCGACCATTTTCGGTCATAGAGGAAATTTCATATGCATTCCAGATATCATATCCGCAAAACGGTAAATTATTATTGTCAAGATCGAGATAATCTCTGTTACTAGCGCGCGGTTCACGGACTAAAAGTGACGGGTCATAATCACGCGCGTAAGAACTACTTTGACCTAAGTGACGTGAAACTCTCGAATTATCCAATTGCTGTGTGCTCATGTTCTTTAATAGCTATTTTAATATCTTGAAAACGTTTATCAACACTTTTATTTTCTAAACGAATAACTTTTTGATTATAATTTTTCCATGGATCTTCAAATAGAATATATTTCATCATATCATCAATATCTTTTTGAAACTCCGTATTTGTGCTCCTCTCTCCATCACTCTTCATTGATAGAGGCTCGCAATAAAAAATTATATCTAAGTTCTCAAAAATTTCATTAAACGTTTCCCAAGCGTATGTATATGTTGTATCATGAACCTTATCACGACCATACAGCCAATTAGTATATACATATCCATCAACAATACACCGGTCCATAATAACATTATCTAATTTATTATTTTCAATATGAGCATCAATTATAGCCATTTGAGTTTCGTCGCCGCCAGACTCGTTAATAGGCAAACCTTTACGAGCTAAAGGTCTAGTTACTTCAGTTATATATTGAAACTTGTCGCCATAATAATCCTGGCACATTTTAAGTAATGTACTTTTACCAGAACATCCTGTACCTGTAAAACTAATCTTCATTATATAAAATTAAAAATACGTAAAAATACAAGCAAACCCGTAGTAGCAGCAATTATTGAACCTATAGTTCTAATTACTTCTAACTTATGATTATGCCGATCAATAAATCGTTCTACTTGATCCCTACCACCAGAATCTTTCTTAAGCCACTTTCACAACATATAATTATTTACCCCACTTCCCGTTAGAAACAATCTGTGCAATTATACCATACACAGATAAATCTTTGAACGCATCTTCTACTGGTTCGTTTTGAGCTGTTGTTTTTCTCTTGAGAACCAAGTTAAACAATCTCTGAATCTTATCATTAATACGTATAATAATTGCAGTAATAGAAAGGTGGGCATTGTCAGGATCAGAGAGATCCATTCCCAAAGTGATGTTGTGTTGCCCGTAATCAAACTGCTTTTTGCAAAAAGTCTCATATTGTTCCCTTTGTATTTTTTTGAATTCCTTACACGTTTCTGGATATGACTTTTCAATTTCAGCCGTAATATTTTTCATAAATAAATCTCCCAATAGCAATGTCTTCAATAGCAACACCAGTGGAGTCAAATACAGTTAACTTCTTCGGGTTTGCAATTCCGTCAGTAATTATATGGTCTAACGTAAGGTACGGCAAGTCATTTTTATATTGCATTTCTCCAGAATGTGAAGCTTGCTCGTAATCGTCAACAATAAGTTGACAGTCATGTAAAATATCATCGCTCAGCTCTCGCTTACCTTCAGCGTCAGCTCCAATGGCGTTAATTAGCACTGCACTCGTTAAATCTAGATCGCTGCGGTTCAATATTGGTATTGTAGATGGTGTAAGTGTTGTTATAAGACTACTACCGGTGCAAACTTCCTGTACGCTTTTACATGGTATACATTTTATGTCCCTGTCGGTCATATACGACTCAGCCTGTTCGAAGTTTTTATCATATAATTTAACTGTATCTAAATATGGAAAAACAGACATGTACATCTTTAGATGTAATTTAGATTGAACTCCGCAGCCTATAAACGAAATAGTATTAACACTATCTCTAGGTAGAATGTACTTAGCTGCTAAAGCGCTAACCGCTGCTGTTCTATACGCAGTTAATACCCCGCAGTCCATAGATATCAATTTAGTTCCAGTACCGGAATCGTTTAATATTAATGTGCCACCAACTGTCGGGAGATTTAACTCTGAATTCTTAGGATATACGCTTACCCATTTAATACCAGCGAACGCTAACCACGACGCTGGCATAGCCCTATAGTCACCATCTGGCTGCGTTAAATATACTTTCGGTACCATCTTTGCAACACCCTTACGATAGTCGGTAAATACATTATCCATGTATTGGATAAGCTGCAATTCGCATCCATCCAATATTTCGTTGATCTGAAAATCGTCTAAATGTTCTTTATGCCCCATTTAGTTTTTTACTTAAAAAATCAATCCATAAATCTGTCGAGACTTTATGTAATGAACTATAAACTTCATCTAATGTTAATCCTTCAATGCTAATCGCATGCTCATATAATATCTTACCGGCATCAACTTCAGGTACTACTTCATGAATAACGCTACCTGCAAGTTTATACTTACCTTCAAATGCTCTCTCTTGAGGATCTTTGCCTTTTAATTCTGGATACTCGGTAATAAGGCCAGGGTGACCATTATAGATTTCATACTTATCACAGATCTCTTCAGGTACAATTCTTAACCAACCATGTAATGTTACTACACTACCGTCTCTAATAGCTTCATGATATCTTTGTACAGATGGTTTTTTCTCAACGAGAAGCATACGCTGTTTACCAGCGTTCAACCTCTCCGAGATTTTAGAGTTAATTTTATCAAAACCGCTTTCGCGATTTGTTACAATAAGATCAGGCCAGCGACCAATCTTTTCTGAAATATTAACTATCTCAGATCCTGTTTGTGAAAAAAACGCTATCCAATTCATATATTATTCTCTACTTTAACATTTAACCTTCTAAAAACCTCTTCGGGTGATTCTGCAACGATTACAGTATCATGTATTAAACATATAATTGACCCAGAATACTTTGGATGTTCTTTAACATATTGTACCGTATCTCGGCGTACCCAAATGTCTGCTTTATCGTCATATGTTGCGTCTTTGAATTTAACAAATGTATATTTCATTAATACTTTCCTTTCCCGGGGAATATATTGCGAACGCCTCCTGTTGGATCATATGGTGTACCATTTTCATATCTACCCAAATCGCCTTCGTTTCTGGGTATAAGATGAATGTGTGGATACATAATTGTTTGACCTGCATGTTCGCCCATGTTCATCCCAATATTAAAACCATCACAAAACCCTTCTTTAACTAAACCTTGTCCTTGCGCATATGCACCAAGAAAGCATTTATCTAGATAACACGCTAGATCTTCTTTTGGTACAAAGAGTAGGTGACCTTCTGCGACAGGATACTTATCTTTATACACGTAGTAATGATTAGTCTCACCAATTGGATCAGACCAAGGATAATTCTTTTTCTTCATACCGTCCTAAGATGTGCTTAAACATTGTAGTATTGTACTGCGCGAGTTCAAGTGTATCTGTATCAACATTTGCATTAATTAAATCGCATAGCATTGTTGACGGCTTTTCTTGGAGACCTAAATCGCCATTATATCTTAAACCTTTGAGCGCAGCCACGATAGGGTTACTAGTGTCGCAACTACGTATATTAGTAATTCGTTTATCAACATAATACCTAAATTCTTTTGCTAAGCTACATCCAAGTAAATGGTGAGGTTTATTCCAGTTCCAAATACCTTCATCAATTAGCTGTTGGATGAATCGCTGTCTACCTGAGCACCATTTTTGAAGTTTTGTGTCGCCAAGACCAGTATATTGATAGTATGAGTAATCGAAACTAATGGCAATATAATCAGCTTCACTAGACATCCATTTATAACAATCGATTAAATCTTGCCATGTTTTACCTTGCACTACGCCAATTTTTAGAGCAGGATGATCAGGCTTCCATGACATTTCCCATTCATTCCATTTCTCCATTGTAGCGTTAGCGTCTTCTAATACATCTGGTACGATGTAATAATTAGGGTTAATCTCTGTCAGCCAATATGCATACTTCTGTGGGTCAAAAGCTTCTCCTAATTCAAAGATACTATTGTCCAACAATACATCAGCGCCGAATCGTTTATTGACAGTCATAAACCAATCTCGATATTCGGGACTTTCCTCCATCAAGTGAACCAAACAGTATTGATAATCGTTGTATTCCAATGACTCCTGAAATAATTGAATCGGTGACTCATGTGAAACTTGTAACTTCATACAATGATGATAGTGTATACACAGTGGAATGTCAAGTGTAATCTAAAGATTCCAAGATAAATAATATTATATATGTTAGGTTTACTCTCAAAAGCTTACACGGCTACTAAAAATCAGTTTATTGAAGGTGGGTTTATACACACTAATATTAGTGATGTATTTAGAGGTGTTGGTGGCGGCTTAAAGGATCTAAATACATTTCAAACATTCGATAAATTTGCTGAGTCATTTTCAACAACTGTTAATGGTTTTGATCCGCAAATTGGTAAGGCATTAACTTTTAATACCGATAATCCAATCTTTGTTAATATTAAAAATATACCAATTTCTCCTAACTTTACAGTCTCGTCGTTTACATCAGCGCTCGTTAATCCATTTGAAAATGACAATTTAAGTCGGGTGTTAGATGAAGTAACAGGTATTAACATTAACGAAATTACTGAAATCGTAACAGGTACTAGAAATGTTGAAGAGCGTGTTAAAGAATATATTTTAGGAATTGAGCGTCAGATTGTTAATGAAATAAAAGATTGTATTGACAGATATTTAACTGAGCTGATAACTAAAAATGAAGCAATATCTATATTGCTAGATCTTGAAGGGTATATAAAAAGTAAAATTGGCATTTTACGAAGAGACTTTCAGCTTGATATTGAAGATGAGATTAATTTAATTTTATTCCAAAAAATAAAACTGCAACAGATAGGTCAATTTAAGCAAAAAATAACAGCTAAAGTTAGAGAAATATGCCCGTCGCACAACAGCCCTCCAAAAGTAACTCGTTTGTCGCCGACGTTAACTAAAAAATTACAAACCGATAAAACGTGGCAATTAGTTGACGGTGTTAAACCTCTAAAGCAAAACGCTCTAAACCGATCACCAAAAGATGTTTATGATGCTGATCAACCAGACAGCACAGGAGAGCTTTTAACTGTTTTAGCGCATGAGGCTGCTGAGGATGTAGCTGCTGAAAGTTTACAACAAACTTTAGGCAGGTCGGCGAAGTCTGTTGACAGTTTTTTTAACCAAGCTGGTGTAGCAGTATGAGTAGGTCAAGCAATAATCCCATTGGTTCGTCAGGAAGAGCGTCTAGTAGTACTGGACGTTTTGGAAATTATCTAGGCATTGTTGTTCAAAATAACGATCCAGAAAATCGTGGTCGTGTTAAAATTTTCGTTCCTCATGTAACGCCTTCCGTATATGAAGGTTGGGATCAAGTTATTAAAGATAAGTCATTCAAATTTATTGGAGATAATATTAATTCAGATTTGACGGCGATTGTTGACGACTTAAAATTATTATTACCATGGGCAGATTGTGCAGCACCTCTCGTTGGAGCCTCTGGGTCTGGTAGATATAACGCTAGAGAGAAAGTCGGCACAATATCAGACAGTAGTAGACCAAAAGATATAAATTCACCAAGCTCCGAAAAAGACCATATAGAGACAAAATATTCTCTTAATGTTGAAGGCATTGGAGAAAAACCTGCGAGGGTATATGAAGTTGATGAGTTAAAGGTTGGTGATGCATTTAACGACGCGACTAAGTTTGGTGGCCCGAATCGCATTAACAAGCATTCCTTTTCATATAAGCCACACAGTTATAGTAATAGTGCTAAAGGTTCATTTTCTGTACCAAATGTAGGGTCACATGTTTGGATATTTTTTGCAGGCGGCGATGTACAGACACCTATTTATTTTGCTGTGTCTCATGGTATAGAGGATTGGAGAGCAATATATGAGTCGACTGACAACGAAGACGGCGTTGACTACCCTAATACCTACGAAAATAAAAGCTTAGTTGACGATCCAACTTACAATCATAATACTGAAACATATAGAAATAAATTTGTCCTGAACCAAAAGGGCGGTACTATAGAGATCGTTAATACTGATAATAGAGAGTTGTTGAGAATGACTCACTTTTCAGGGTCGTTCAATGAGTTTAGTAATTACGTAACAAAAGAATTTGCCGCTAATGACTTTAATAGATTAGTTCAAGGGGACGATTTCGAAACAATTAGAGGCCATAAAAATACGCATGTAGAATTTGATCATGATTATATTGTACGAGGCGATTTGTATAAAAAAGTAGGTACTTTTAATAAAGAAGCGTTCAAAGAGTGGTATGCTAAGGCAAATGAGTTAGCAGATATAAAGCAACTGTTCGAGCTTAAACGTGCTGATTATGTATTAAACGGGGTTGTTCAGCATCAATCGCCTGGCCAGCAAAAGACTGGTACTCCAGCTCCTTGCCCGTTATGTAGTCGGTCTAGAGGTAAGCCATTTTATTGGAATGTAAATAATAAGAAGCTCTCAGGTCTAATTACAAAATCTATATCAACTATAGCACCTATAAGTTTAATTAAATTTGCAGGCGTAATCGGTAATGTTATGGGCCTGTCTAATTTTGACCTTAAAGAGCCTGATGTTAACCCCAAAAACTTCTTAGGGAGTGGGCCATGCCCTGTTTGTAATGGTACAGGATTGAGCCCTAGTAGCTTGGAAGGTAACTGGGACAATCAAAATAAAGATGCTCTTATTAAAGCCAAACTACGGTCAACCATATCTGACTTAGCTCTAATAGAAAAGAAATTAGGATTAGGCGGAAGTGAGATTTCTCACATAACTAAGCATAAAAATGAAATTATAGGTTTGTTGTTTAATGACTTTCCAAGCGTAAGAATTGACCCTGTCGGTAAAATGGTTAATAGCGAAGTTAAAGTTTTCAAAGAAGGCGTCGTTACATCATTTTCTACTTCCCCATTGGTTGAATACGTTCATGTAGATGATTTACCAGGCGGGTCTTATAATCTAACTTGTAACAATAGATTTAATTGCGTTGTTGGAGCTGGTGGTATAGCGATGAAATCTGTTGGGCCAGTCGATATAAGTGGAACCATAACTAACATTGCTGGCGATCAAGTCAATATATCGTCAAACAATGAAATAAACATAACTAGTGGTAGAGTTAATATTGTTGCTGACATATTAAGCTTACGTCAGAAGAATTATAAACAAGTACTAGTTGATAGCAATTTAGGTATTAGTCAAAATATTATTGTGGGAGGCTCGGCGCATATTGAAGGTGAGCTAAGTGTTCATCATGTCACTGCTCCTGCAGAAATTCAAGAAACAGAATCTACTTTAGCATACGGCCAACTAGTAGGTGGCATGCTTATTGGTAGAGCGGTTGGTAGAGATTGTAAGGGGTGTATGCACTCTTGGCCGGTATATGCTGTGCCAACGCCAATGTCGCTGTACACATACGAGCATCAGCATTTATTTAAGAATTTGCCGTTGAGCTTAACTGAAGATAGTAATACTGTACGTCAAGTTGCGACCAATGCAGAACAATCTTTCAAGACGCCTCCTGCGCCTGTATCACATGGACCTGCCGGTGGTGGTTTATTTGAGGTTGGAGAAACGCTTGGTTAGAAATAATATATTAAAATGAGTTACTTTACGTTCAAAGAGGCACTTACAAGCAATGCACAGGAGCTTGACAATACAGAGCTAAGTATTACTCATGTACGGCAAGACAATACAGACTTGAGCAACATAAAGGCGGGTATTAGGTCACAGGTATTCAACCCGTCAAAGCGAGTCATGGATGAATACTTAGAGAAGCGTACAGAATACTTAAATAACAATGAAACTGAGAAAACTCCAGACGGTGATATTAGATTTGAGTGGAGGTCACAATTAACACACGACACTGGTGCATATACATTATGTGCTACGGAAGTATACGCTGATCCAGATGATAGAACGAGTAACTTAAGTAACTGGACTTTAGAGCGCTGGCGGTTATATGACTATGATACCGCTAGATCTTCGTCGTCTGATTTCTGGTTTCTATGTGGCGAATGGACTGGAGAAAAAGAAACGTTTACTGATATTACAGAAGAGACAATAACTCAATCCGGCCTTAATACAAAGTACACTCCCGCCGATTTTACCCAACATTCAGAGGATTATTTAACGGGTATGCAATGGATATATGCAACACCTGATTTTGAATATCAAGGTCAAACATGGCATCATCAAGCAGGATCCTTTGGGTTAAACTACCGTATCGATAATAACACAATAGCTGTATCTGCTTTAGATTATGTACGAGTACATCAAGAGAAATTAAAGGATCTTAACACAAGACACTGATATTTTTGCTTGCTTCAACAAGTCGATACCTGTAGTTATTTTATATTCTTCAGCATAGACAACACGTTTGATCCCGCTTTGAATAATTAGCTTAGCACAATCAAAACATGGTGATAATGTAATGTACATTGTAGCGTCTTTACTGCTTTGCGTACTTTTAGCAAGTTTAGTTAGTGCATTGGTTTCAGCATGCAACACTTCAGGTTTAGTTTCGTATCCAAACCTTGTTTCAAATTCACAATTATTATCAAAACCATTCGGTGTCCCATTATACCCGTCTGAAATAATCTGGCCATCCTTGACAATAATACATCCTACCTGCTTACGACGGGCATGAGACATTTTGCCCCATCTGGTAGCAATGTCCATATATGCAGAATCTAATTTTTGTTGGCTAGGCATTAAAAGTCAAATTCATCAACGTTAATATCGCTAATATTTTGGTCAAATGATCCAATCTTATACGATTCAATCTCTGTTTCTTGAGGCGCGTTTTGAACTCGCTTACTCTCAGTCCAGTTTTGAATCCAGTTAATCGGGTTAGGCGTTTCAGGAAAGATAGGTTTAACGCCTACAGCTTTCATTCTCTTATTAGTAAGATGTTTCATGTATTGTACTAGGATAGTTTCGTTTAATCCTAAAATAGAACCATCTTTGAAAAGATATTGAGCCCATTCCATTTCTTCGGTTGCAGCATCTTCAAACATTTTACTTACAGTCTCTTCACACTCTTTTACAATGTGCTGAAACCCTTCATCCTTGTTGTCTCTAAGATATTTTAGTATGTTTTGTGTAAATGCTAAATGCAAGTTTTCGTCGCGATTTATAAGGGAAATAATTTTTGCATTACCTTCCATCTTTTTATTTTGAGCCATTGCATACGCACAAGCAAACGACACATAAAACCTAATTCCCTCTAATATATTAATACTAACCAATGTCAAATATAATTTTTTCTTTCGACTATTGATATCCTTTTCATCTATATTGTTAATTAAATCATCATAGTATTTTGTAACAGATGTGGTTCGTTTTAACACTTCTTTATCTGTTAAAATAGCATCAAAAACATCGGATGGATTAGGATAAACGTTTTTAATTATATACGTGTATGAGTATGAATGAATTGTTTCAAAAAATTCCCACGACTTGCAATATGCTTCAAATTCCGGATTAGAACAGTCATGTAATAAGTGACCGATTCCTCGACCTTGGACTGAATCCAGTAAAATTTGATACGATAAGTTTTTTGTAAAAATGAACTTTTCATGATCTGTAAGTGATAAAAAATCGTTCTTCTCTTTGCCGCTCAAGTCAACCTCTTCCGGTCGCCAGAAAAACGACATTTGTTGTAAAAATAAGTCAAATATCTTTTTATATCGATATTTGTCGTACCGCTGTAAGTTTAATCCTTCACCAAAAAATAATGGCTGCTTAGTTGTATCAACATTTTTCTTATTAATAATATTCTTCATAGCTTACATGCTCCACCAGCACAGTCTGTATCTTCATCCTCTATATGTTTGTCGGTTTTACCGTCCTCCGTATTTGCATAATATAATGTCTTTAACCCAACCTTATATGAGTATAATAAGTCATGCACTACTTCAGACATTGGTAAATTTCCTGTTTCATATTTTGCAAAATTATAGTAGTGATTGCCCGATATCGACTGATCAATATACTTTTGTATCACGGCACATATATTAGTATAACCTTTATTATTTTCCATCTCAAATGCTAATGTATATTTGTTTCGTAGTGTGTAAATCTCCGGTACAACCTGGGGAATTAACCCATGTTTCGACTTTTTAATAGTTAATAAGCCACGAGGAGGTTCTATTCCATTTGTTGAATTAGTAACTAAGGAGCTCGATTCGCAAGGCATTAACGCAGTTAATGTTGAGTTTCTCATACCATGCTCTTTAATCTGTTTTCGTAGCTTTTCCCACGGTAGAGTCAATTTACGTTTTACTAATTTGTCAACCGCTTTACAGTATGTATCGATAGGTAAAATTCCTTTTGAGTACTTGGTACGATCAAACCATTCACATGGCCCTTTTTCTTTAGCGAGCTCAACAGACGCCTTAATCATATAGTACTGTATGTGCTCCATTAATTCATCTACTACTGTACACGCTGCCGGGTCATCATAGCGCGTACCATGCTTAGCCAAATAGTATGCTAAGTTAGTTATACCCACGCCAATACTCCTTCTTTTAAGCATTTTTTTGGATGCATTGACAGGATAATATTGATGCTCAATTACTGCGTCTAACGATCGTACTATATTTGCACAAACATCTTCAAGCTCGTCTAACGACCGTAAAGCTCCAACATTTACAGCAGACAATACACATAACGCAATCTCAGAATCAGTTTCATCACCGTCATCAATATGCTGCATCGGTGTTGTAGGTAGCGTTATTTCTTGACACAAATTAGACATTTTAATCTTATCATGAAATGAGCTATGATCGTTACAGTGATCAATATTCATAACGTACATCCTACCTGTTTCAATTCTCTCCTGAGCAAACTGCGAAAATAAATCTCTTGCTTTTACCTTTCGTTTCCAAATTGTTCTTGACCGCTCATAGTGCTCGTACAATTCATCAAATCTATCATTATCGTGACCGAAAGCTTCGTATAAGTCCTGTACTTCATGTGGCGAAAATAACGTTATATGTTTATCTTCGACAAATCTCCGATAGAACAGTCTGCAAAATTGAATAGAGTAATCCATTTTTCTAACTCTATTATCATCTGTTCCTCTGTTGTTTTTAAGAACTAAAATATCTTCGATCTCTTTGTGCCAAAACGGAAAGTGGGTAGTACTGGAACCACCACGAACACCGTTCTGAGTACAAGACTTAGTCGTAGACTCGAACATTTTTAAGAACGGGATGACTCCAGTATGTACTACCTCACCGTTTCGAATTTTGGATTCTACCCCCCTGATTTCACCAAAATTCAAACCAATACCTGCTCTGTTAGCGGTGTAATATCCCACTGCAGTATTAGAATGAAAAATGCTAGGTAAGTTATCACCAACATCAATTAACGTACAACTAGAATACTGCCTAGAAGGGGTCCGTACTCCGCACATAATGGGCGTAGGCAAACTTATCTTAAACATAGACATATCGTTATACAAATCTTTAATTAACCTTAACCTCTTAATTTTATCTTCAACATCAGCCATCAATGTCATACAGATAAGCATGTACATATACTGAGGCGTTTCATAAATTTTTCCTGTAGTGCGGTCTTTAAGGAGATATTTGTCAATTAACTGCTGCAACCCTGCATATACAAAATTGTAGTCTCGTCTGTGTTTTATAATGTTGTTTAATTTTTTAAGCTCGTCGTTAGTATACTTGTCTAAAATTATTGAATCATATATATCATCTTCAACATTTCGCTTAATTACACTTCTAAGTGTAGGCATATTATCTGAAGTATTGAAGACCTCTTTGCGAAGATAAAAGTTTAATAGATTAGCAGCAACAAACTGATAATTCGGAGTCTTCTCCGTTATCATATCTGCCGCGCCTTGAATTAGGATTTGATGGATACCGTCGGAAGTAATACCATCGAAAAATTGCGGTGCAACTTTGATTTCGATGTCACTTACTGTTACGCCGTTTATATTTTCGGTTGCCCAAAATAAAACTTCATGTATCTTCTCATTATCAAATGCTTCTTCGCGACTGTCACGTTTATAAACTTTCATTAACTGTCGTACTATGTATTTAGTGAGTAATCTTTATTGTATCCAGAAGACTTAGCTAATATAAATATATTGAAATTTAATGTATTCATATACCAGGGTAATTCGCTTTTCTTTACCATTGATCTAAACCCGGATTGAATTTCTCCTGACATATCTGTTTTCGAAAGTGCACTTAAATGTTGTATATCTATCGGATAAACTCCGTCGCTTAGATACTTAAAATTAGTATTACACGAAAGACCGAACTCTGATAAAATGTTTGTATACGTCTCAACATTTACACTTTGAATAACTGCAGGGTCGCATACGGCGTGCTTGGTTACAATCTCGAGTAAAGGTGAATATTTATCAATAGGAGATATTTCAATGCCATATAAAAAAACCGGCTCAAGTTGCTTGTCTGTCTTAAAATGTGAAATAAGCGATGGCTTATATTTTCGTTTAATTGTAACACGACTTTCATCAAACCGATTCTTAACTCGCAGACCTAAAATAATTTTAGGTAACGATTGTATATCGTATATCTTATATTTTTTTATTGTTACCGGCTGGTCAACTAATTCTAACCCGACACTCATACACAAATTATATCTTAATGTCTGTTATTATCAAGTTAAACTCTAAATTGATTTATCAATTGACCTGTTGGTAATTTATGAGTCGTTCCCATTTTAGTACCATCCGGGTGTTGTACGACAAACGATACTTGATTGCCGTTAACAACGGGAGGTGTAATTACTTTACCTCTTGGTGAAATGACGCCAGCTTGAATACCTCGCGATGCGTCTACGATTTTTAACATTCCTTGTCCTGTGTCGTGTACTGTATACATTAATTATCCTCCATTAAACTCTTTATAAATTTTGCGACGTCTGGATCCGTCTTAATAACTCCTAATCTCGGAGCTTCTGTAGTATTTATTCTCATTGTATCCGCATGCACGAGGTCTTTAACTTCATCATCTGTTATGGTACAAGCTATACTAGTATCAATATTTAGAGTCTGTCTCGTTTCATCAACTGTATAGCCTTTTTTAAGAAGGTCCTTAGCTTCCTTACATATATACGTATTGTGTAGAATCTCCTCAGAGCCCGCTTTTTCTACCTTTTTACTATAGTATGCTTTGCCGGCAAAAAGCGTCTTACCTGTAACATTACACGTTAATTTTCTCGTTTTACTCATTTCCGCTTTCTCTTCTTCTTTTCATGTGATAACCGCTTATTAGCGCACAAACAATGGTCATAATAATTGCACCCGTCACATGCTTTACTATTCCAGGATAGATATATATCTGGGCGTGCACAAGTACCTCCAAGTTCGGTTTGACATCTATCTGGACCGCCGGTTGCGTACTCTATATATTGGCGGTCTGACCAATTATCCCGGTCAATTTTAATCTGATCTATTTTCTCTCTATATTCTTTAGATCTGAGATATGCATCTCGTCTTTGTTTCTCTTCTGCTTCTAAGGCGCGTAACCCTTTCTTTTTTCTAAGCAAATTTAGCTTTGTTAAAATATGAGGATCAACGTCTGGCAACTCTGTACCACCTAAAGCTTCGCGAACGTCTGCAATAGCTTCACCGGCTCTAAGTAGCTTAGCAGCTGAAGGTGAGATATAATGTTTTCGAAATTCCTTTACCGAGCCGAACTTCTCTATCTTTTTTTCTGCTATGCTCGGAGGGAGATATTTCGATACACCTGTAATAATGCAAACGTAGTTATTCTTACTCACGTTAGTATTATAGATAACAACAGTGGAAGTTGCAACGTTATACTGCGGGAGGTGGCGGTGGCGCCGGTAAAGCAGTGTCTCCGCCCGGAGCTATATCAGGAGCTACTTCGCCACCTTCGATTGGAGGCGCTGGGCCAAAGTCAGGTGGCATTCCTCCACCCATCGGCGCTCCACCAGGTATACCTGGATCAGCCATTCCTGGCTCAGCTGGTTGTTGTTCGAAAGCTTCTCTCCAGTTAGGACCGTTAGCTTCAATTTGAGCAACCTCCCAAGAAAGAGCTTTATCTTTTCTGAGCATCTCTCTATTAAGTTTAATTTCGCGGTCCGTCATTTTCAAGAATCTCTTCTTTGCATATGTATCAGAGATTAGCGGGTTAGCGATAGCTGTATTGTAGTTGTTCCATTTAAGCTCTAAAATTTGTTGATTTCTAAGCTCATGGAAATTGGTTGGAGGTGTAAAAAATATGTGAACAATTTGCTCTTTAAGGTCAAAATCTTGCCACATATTTTTTAATTTAAGATGTGTTACAAATGCTTCTTTAACACCTTTAGCAAATTGTTCTTGTAAGCGAATAATGAATCTCGCAAATTTTAATTCCTCTCTTAATATGGTAGCTCCTTGACCTGAATCTGCTTGAGCTTCTGGATTCAATCTTTCAATCGGTACTTTAAGGGCTCGATATAATTTTTGTTGGAAGTATTTTAAGTCATCAAGCTCACCTAAGTTTTTGCCTCCTTCTAACACTCGCACATCGGTACCGTCACTTCCTTGACGTTTAGCAAACCAAAAACTATCAAGCATTGACTGTGGATTGAATGCTTGTACTGTCATACTTTGGTTCGAATCATATGTTTTTCGAGACCAATAATTTTGCATTAGCTTTCTTAAATAAGCTTCTGCTTTGGGAGGTGCCATGTTGCCAACGTCAACGTTAAACACTAAGCGCTCAGGAGCTCTTACCAATCTATATACAATAATTGCATCCTCAATTAAAGACAACTGTCGATATGCTCTACGCGCATTTTCAATAAAGGGCATTCTAAGAGTTTTCGTCTCATTCCAAATACCACTATTGACGTATGTAACTTGGTTTTTATCAAACGGTATATGTTCTATATCTTCTTTCGTACTTCCACCGCTTTGACCACCTGCTCCCTGATTGACGTCTTTTTCTATTTTAGGTTTCCGTAACAAGAAACCTTTAATCATTAAATTTTGTATATTGTCATATATTGGATCTAAAAGCTCTGAAGGCATTTGTATAATACCTAAAATACCTGCATCTTTATGATCTTTATGTATTACATGCTCAAAATAGACTTCCCCGTCTACTAGAAGAGATCTATAATATTCCCACCCTCTTGTATCAAATTGATATAGCTGGGTAAACTTTTCAAATTCTTGATGTATTTCATGAGAGATATTTGTATCTAGATCGTGATCTTTTAACTCTAAACGTACAATTCTATCTTCATCGTCAACGTTAATACATTCATCACAAATTTCATCTAATGCATCTGCTACTTCTGAAAATTGCGCCATTACTCTGTAATCACGTAAGCGTTTAGATTTGTCATAATCTACATTAGCATACATGAATGAGTGGTAATTTTTGTCAACAGCAATACCTCCCATCGGATGATCTTCACGCTGACCATTTTTATCTGTAAAAATCGAGTGCTTGGAGATGAGTTCATCCCGTCTCGTACCAGCTTTGTAAAAGTCTGTATACTTTGGGTTGATCTGTTCGATGTTTTGCATCACATCATACGGTTGACCGTATGGCATTGACTGCTTAATATAAGACATCAAGCTTCTGCCGAATGTATTTTCCCTGTTTGTACCGCCTGATCCGTATTCTGCCATGATGTATTACAAATATTTATGATTCAAAACTGACTAATCTAGCAGATGTATCTTCAAATAAAGTCGCATATCCGCCGTTATTAGCAATAATAAGCTCAGCTTTACCAGTATTTTGTGCTGCACTTATAATAATAGATATTGTTGTCGCATTATCTACATGAAAATCGTCTATTCTATAACCTGAAAATGCAGGATATGTTGATGATAATGAACGTACATTTTCAAATAAATTAAACGCAGATACGGCGCTTAAGTGGTTAGTATAAACATTTGGCGCAGCACTTAGATATACTGTTGTATGATCATAATCGAGATGAGTACCTATTATTTGTAAGCGAGTATCAAATCCAACTTTACATCTAGGAGCGTCGCCAAAGATTTGACCACGAAAAGGAGGTTTAATATATGATATTTGTGGCCGAGCTAATAAAGTTGTAGTACTTGTAGTGTCAACTCGCGCTGCGGTTACAGTTGATAATGAAGAGAAATATGTTGGTTCGTCGTGCATTATACGTAATCAAATCCTGTAAGTGGTGTAAAGTTTGTAGTAACTGTAAATATGTTGGAGCCGCTTAAATTAGCTGCATATGGGAATACCCATCCTTTAATTGTAAAGTTTGTATCAGCTGTAATTCTCGCTGTTGTGTTAGCGTCAAGTTCGGTAGGATAATCTAAACTCATACTACCGCCCCATACGACCTCAGAACGTATTTCAGTTGTTCTGTTGCTGAGGTCAGATGGTATTTTCCATGAAATAACAATATATGGGTTTGAATATGGTATGAAATTGGAGAGAATTTGATCCATATCAGTTTGATATTTTGTTATAATCGACATATTTACACCGATATTAATAGGTACTGGTGACGGTAGGTACTCTGTAGTACCTATACTGGGCATCGCGTCATAAAATCCGGTAATTTTATTAAAAACTCTCTCTTCATCACGCTCGACAGATGCGATTGATACTGAAACTGCCGGTACAGTAATATGCTGTGCTTTATTTACTATATCATTTAATACACGCGATTTCGGAGCATATAGATATCTCACTTGTATCTTGTCGACAACCTCGCGAGAACGATTATATCTATTGATAATAATATCATCAAAAGCAGCCACAAATTGCGTGACCATGTCTTTTATTTCGAAATAATACGGTTGTACGTTCACTACAAGTATTTATTCAGTACTCAATAGTTAACGTATTATTAAAAAACTTTGATTTCTTGCCTATTTTATTTTGAAGTAGGGTAATTAATGTTTGGACCATTATATCGTTTTTTGATATATGTCTCACACTATAATCGAATACAACTGAGCGACCTTGCGTAAACACATCAAAAGGCATTGGTATTTCGTATGTTTTTACTAGATCTTTTTTTGTTTTTAATGTAAATGTAATATAGAAATCCTTTACATTGAAAAGTAATATCTTACCTTCTTTGAGAGTTTTGGTTTTAAAATTAAACTGTACGTCTTTTTGTAAAAGACTTGTCAGTTTATCCTGTAAATTATCTAAATGCATTTTAAGTATTCATAAACGCCTGCTTGTCTGTTGATGACATTCCTGCGAGATTTTCTGTAAAGTAATTCCAAAATTGATCGTCAGCTGGTATTACACTTATTAGATCGCAACTGTCTAAACTAATAGTTCTATAATTTTGCATAAAAATATCCCATGTAATATGAAGATTTTTTTGAGCGGGATTATACTTTGGAGGCCTAGATGTTCCGCGAAAGTTTAATGCCATTTGACCTTTCGTGGAATATAAAAGATCAGAGCTATTCGTACACAGCATACGACGCGTCGCGGGCTGCCCAGGCTTCGGATTTCGACGTACGAATTTAATTTCCGCGACGTTTTCGTCCAGCAGTCTTGCGAGTGTTCCTAGGCTTACTTTCATTTTCAACAGGCTTACATACACCGAAAACGCGCTCTTCATTTAAGAAAATTGCATCTTTCAAAACACCAACATTGTCAACATCAAGGTTGCTGCAAGGGATTCCTTTATCGCTCGGAAAGCAAACATAGTCGTTAACCTTTGTTTGCTGACATTTGTGACCTGCAAGGACAACTTTACCGATACGCCATGCTTTTTGTACATGAGCTAACGGGATAGCTACCCCGTTACGCATAACAGTATCGCCCGTCTCGTCAGCCAAATCGGCATATTGTACGAGCAAAATGTCGTCGAACACTTTGGACAACTTGAACCCAAAAAGCGCGAAATTGTCATTTCTGTATGTGTCGAGATCAATTAACCCTCTGTCATTTGATTCCGCATTGGCTTGTAAGTGATTTACTATTCCCATAATTTTTTATAGTCTGTTAAGTTTATACTACCGGTATCTATATAATATCTAATCTCTCTCTGCGAAAGTTCAAGATGTTTAGCTAGCTGAGTGATAATCTCTTTATCATCTTTAGATTTCTTAGTACCTTTCTTGATATAATTAATACGGTATATTTTTGATCTAGGTACCATATTGACTAAAAATTTGTAATGATCCTGTTTTGTTTCAAAAATAGATGAGTATTTATTTACAGTAAGATTAACAATGTTCGCAACGCCAGGAGAGTACATACTTAACCATCGAGTAACCATATAATTGTTATATGAAGACTCAGTGTCAACGTTATCTAATAAATTAGATTTCTTATACCATAAGACGTCATTTATAAACTGAAAAATCGTAGTCATTTAATATTTGTAATGTTTCTTTAGGCGATTTAACTTGAAACCATTTACCTAATTTGTTATTGTCTATATACTCTCGCGCTGCATAGTCATTACCGCCTATACTACATCTATCACCAAAAAAGATAATTGTGCCATTATCATTTTCAGCTACCCATTTAACGGCGAGAGATTTATTAGAACCGACTGGCTGAATATCTACGCTGATCTCTCCGCCTAAACAAGCTTCTAAATTTTCACTACCATATTGTTCATTAAACCATTCAACAAATTGAGCGCGTTCACCATGTTTTGTATCCCATTTATTATATTGTTTTCTCTGTTGACGGGTTACATCTCTCCCGCAAAAGCTAAAATTTAGCATACCCGGTCGAAATTCATAGTGCTTTGTAGCTCTATATTCCTGAGGACAGTTAGAGCTAGATAATCTACCATTAATATTCATTAATATTGAATCATCTATTTTGAAATCGTTTATATAAACTATTTCACCGTCAACATGTAACACATTTCCCATAGATGAAAATATACCGGTACATCGCGATACGATACTTTGTGGTATTTGTTGTAATGTCTTTTCTATATTACTACCGGTTACCAAATAAACTGATTTATCAGACATCCAATCAAGAAACGATACAGTAAATGATTTGTCCATTTGAGTTCGAGACACTGTTAGAGTACCATCGACATCAAATAAAAAGTTCATCACTTAATAATAATTTTAGTAGTTGCAATAAACATATCATCGTTCATATGATAAAATACGTCAATTACTTCTTTCATAAACTTATCACAATCCTCATCAGACAAATTTGTAGAATATGCGAATGCAGGAGCTTTACGTCCAGCAGTTACATTAATAGCTGTATGACCTAACGCGGCACCATTTTTTGAGTATGTAATGCTAACGCTACATTTGCCTTTCGGTTGAATAATGCCATGCTGCTCAAACTCTTTATGTACAAGTAAGTCGTCGCCATCAACTTCAATTGGAGCGTTGAGATATTGTGTACTTAATATATTAGCAATTTGTGTATTAAATAGTCTTTGCCACGCGACCGCTCCAAATGCGTCCAATCCAGGTATTTCCCATACAAAATTAATTGCATCTTCGCTGTAAATGTAATCATTCTTTAGAGTATCTTCTAAGTCAATCATACCATCTGCTTCCACTGTCATGGGCGCACGGAATGCGAGAATATTACCTATAGGAAGTGTCTTATTGCGAAAGAACTTGTAGGCAAACCTATCATGAATAATATTACCGTCGTAAAGACTAATATCGTTAATAATCATACACGAATTATATGCTATTGTTGCTGAGAATCAACTTGTTCTTGTATCCATTTATATGTATGAGCCAGTCCGTCTTTTAACGGATAATTAGGAGCCCATCCAATCTTTTCTTGTATTAGATTATTGTCAGAGTTTCTACCTGCAACACCTAACGGCCCGGGAATATGCATTCTCGTTACAGGCTTTCCAGCAATTTCTGCTACATAATCAACCAGCTGGTTAATCGTTACCATTTCATCTGAGCCAATATTAACGGGGCCAGGAAAATCGGAGTCTACAAGTCTGCGAATACCTTCGACGCACTCATCGACATACAAGAAACTTCTTGTTTGGTTGCCGTCGCCCCATATTTCGATTTCATTGCTTTCATTTAATTTTGCAATTTTTCGACAAATAGCAGCTGGAGCTTTTTCTCTACCGCCATCCCATGTACCCAATGGGCCAAAAATATTATGAAACCTTGCGACACGAACAGGTATGTCATGGTTGCGACTATAAGCTGCATACAATCTCTCACTAAACAATTTTTCCCAACCATATTCACTATCTGGGTTAGCTGGATATGCAGTGTCCTCTGCACAGTTAGGATTATCAGGATCCAATTGATTATGTTCAGGGTACATACATGCACTGCTACTATAAAATATTTTTGTTTTATTCTCAGCCTTTTCCTGATTTAATTCCTTAACACTTTCAAGAACATTTAGGTTAATAGAGACAGAATTATGCATAATATCAGCATCATTTTCGCCTGTAAAAATAAACCCGGCACCGCCCATATCAGCAGCTAATTGATAAATTTCGTCAAATGGTTGACGATACCTATCTGGTACAGAATTATAGAAATTACCTTGCTCGCCATCAAAACGAACCGCCCGTCGTACATTGTCATGTACGCGTAAATCAGCTACGTTACCTGAAATAAACTCATCCGCCTCTGTCTTACCATACTCGGGTTCCTTTAGATCAACACCACGGACCCAGTAGCCATCCTTTTTAAGACGCGACACCAGATGATTACCAATAAATCCACCTGCTCCACAAACTAATGCTGTCTTCATATACAGTATTGTAATATATCTTTAAGTGATTGCAACTATTAATTACTACTTTTCATTAACCGCTCACCGAGCCTGTTTCTTAGATCCGATTCAATATGAGTAACCTTTACGGTTCTTTTCGAATCAACAACCCATACAGCCTGTATGTCTTCTACATCTCCCCATTTCCAATCAGGATTACCTAATTTGACCATTTTACCATTTGTTCTATACGTATCCACATCGACAACATTGTTAACTAAGTTTGATTGGCAACTACCCTCACCTGCAGCTGTATGAAAAATTAAGTTCGTATTTATATTATTAGCTTCAAAAACTTCTTGGTGAGCGCGGCTCTCTCCAGTTTCAAATTTATTATACCCTGGCTTACCTCCCCAGTCGTCATATCCAACGAGAGTGTCGCGCGTGATTATATTGTGTCTTAAAAGTTCTGATAAACCGTATTTACTCGACGAATACAAATCAAAGTCAACGTCAACATATGATGCTTCTTTTATAGTAAAATGCTGTAGTAGGTTTTCGGTCAATGTTTCCTGCACTAATCCAGCAAATATACGTACATTAGGTATAGGCATATTATTTATAAAAAATATATTCTCAATACTCTTTTCTATCTCTTGAACAATATCGTCTACATTATCTGATTTTATACCAAAACGTTTACCGTGCTTTACTAGATTAAAATTACCCGGTGCCCAGTCTTCGTTCATTAATTCCTCGCCCTCCTCTTCGGGCATACCAGTGAACACATCGAACCCAAAAAAATTGTTTATTGGAATATTCAAGTTACAAAGCTCCTGAGCGATTATTCTCATAGAACTGCCATCAAAGACACCAAATTGATATACGTCACCTTTCTGTTTAATATCATCGGGGTTAATTGTACGAAAAAATGATCGCCGCCAACAAAGGGTAGTTGTAATATTTTTAGGCTTGATGTTCATTATAGTATTCAACAATCGCCGATATACCATCTTTTAACGATGTCTTAGGTTTCCAGAAATTTAATATATAATCGTCTGGTTCATTTCTAGCATCTTTTTGAACTTCGTCTTTCGACTTAGCAGGTTCAATGACGCAATCATCAAAATGACTACCAATATGATCTGCAATCTCTAGAATAGTATTCCATTCAAAATTTGTAATATGTAATTGTTGATCTCTATCGATATCATCATACTTTTCAGATAAAATGTCTAAGCATTCACAGCAATCCTCAGCGTATAGCATTTGTCTTACTTCAGTCCCGTCAGTCATCATATCGATCTTACCAGCTTTTGCCTTAAGAATAAAATCTGTAATAACATGAGCTTTTTCCAGATCATGCTCAATACCATATACATTCCAGAACTTAACTGTCATCCCGTTTAGTGCGCGGGTATACACTTCACCAATATGTTTTAATAATCCATATGGAGAATATGACATACTCGCCATTTGACTCGATGCAAAAATAAATGGCGTTTTCGAATGTTGCAATTCATCAAAGACATTTGCCATTAGTCTCATATTATTGTTCATAAACGCGGGTGTATGTTGATATGTTTTAAGGTACCGTGAACCGCCTACATCGAAAGCGAGAAAATATACAAAACTATATTCTGAAAGATCAGGAGTTGTATGTCTTAAATCAGAAACCATATTTGTTGTTTCACCTGGTACACAATCGTAACCATCTACTACGTGACCTTTACCCTTCAAATATTGTACTAAATATGTACCTATTTGACCGCTTGAACCTAAAACTGCTATTTTACTCATGTTATATTAAAATGATCTATTAATGTTTGCGCGATTATATCGTCTGTCGATTTATAATTTTGAACTCTCTCAAAATTATCCTGTACTGCAGGGAGCATATTATTATACTCTTCTTCGCTCAATTTTACTTTACTAAATTCTTCGATATTTGCAAATTGAATAATACCATCTGCATTAAAAAACTCATCAATGTTTGGCGTACCCCAAAAGATTGGAACTGTACCTACTGCAAAGCAATCAGTTAATACTTCAGTAAAATAGTTGTCAACTCGACTATTCATAACTGCGACTGAAAACATATAATCTTTTAACGGATCTAGCTTTGAGTCAAACTTTTTATAACCAGATCCCCATGCATCTAATTGAGGGCATATTCTAATTAATTCATGCCTTAATTGATGACCTTCGGTATGATTCTTATCGGATGCTATTATAGATACTCGCTTATTTTTATCATATACCTTTTGTTGATCATCAGGTACTCTTAACGACCCTACAACGCTCCGTTTATACTTTGGACCTCTTTTAAGTAAATCCGCATCATGTGTTAACACTAGGTCAAACTTATCTTCTATATTGACGATTTGTTCATATGCCCAAGGATGTATAGATTTAGGTTCAACCAACCAGGCTACTTTATGTGTTGTCTCTACCTCATTAACAACATCTGCAGGGAAAAACCAATCAGTAAAGACTGTTACACCTTCCCACATAAAATTGTTACGTACCCATTCTACTTTTGTAGGCTTTCTACCAGCTGAGCAAGTATCAAATCCATCTTCACTTATAGAGTGAACGAAATTTTTATCAAACAAGTTTATATTAATCATAACTCAATAAATTCAAAATTTTCAAATATAAATGTTGACCCCATATCACCAAAATTACTTCTGTGATATAAACATTTTTTATCAATCATATCATGCGGGTCTAGCGCGGACGCTACTGCAGCGGTACCGCTAAATAAGCACACTAAATTTCTACAAGAACTTAATATATTAAGATAATCTTGATACTTGTCATACTCTATAACGTGATCAACTACCTTAGCACCAAATGTATTATGCAATCTAGGGTTGTCTTTTCTTGAAATTAATAGCGGATAGTCGTCTTTGTAGTTCTTATCAATATATTCCGCTACTTTTTGCATATCATATTTACCTTCAAGGCATACTGCGCCTAGCTCAATAATTGTTTTGCCTCTAACTGACTCTACAATTTCCGGTATGTGATACAGCTCAGGTGTTTTGAATGGGCGACCATCTTCAAAGCCGTGAGATTTTTCCCACGCTGTTATAATATTATATTCCTTAAAATCGCCTCTATCAGCTGGATGTGCCGGGTAACCAGCATTCGGTGGCTCATCAGATACACCTTTTACATATGGGTTACTTTCCCAAACCATGTTAAATATTTCAGAATTACGCAATGTATTTTGATTGCTAATATAAAAATCGTAACCGGCTTGATGATACAATCTAGGTAAAGTTGAAAACTGTAAGTTGTCTCCAAGACCTCCCCATGGTTGACTAAAGATTATTTCCTCTCTCATTAGTATTTCATCCTTCTTAATTCTAATTCTGCTGGCCTAAATGTTGTATAGTCTAAAGATGACGAGCAAATAACATCAGCCGCTTCATCTGGGTCAATAAAATTATTATGATCATCTCTATGCTTTGTCATATCTGTTTTAATACCGGCTGGATACACATCAATAACCTTTACTGGTGCGCAAGTCATTTGCAATGATGATGTAAAGCCTCTTAGACCAAATTTTGATGCACAATAAATTGACTCGTTAGGGTTTCCCGTTTTACCTGCAACGGAATTAATGTTAATAATAGTACCTTTATTATTCTTCTTAAAAGTTTTATATGCGTGCTTTGTTATTAATATAGGATGAAGCATATTTACATTAACAACATCGACAATTTCGTCGTCAGACATGTCAATTATATCGCCATGTTGATATATACCTGCATTGTTAATGTACACGCTTATAGGTTTTGTAAAATATTGCTTAATAACTTCAACGCCAGTTTTAGTTTTTAGATCAGCTACGATGTATTCGCAATACACATTGTATGTTGATTTGATTTTCTGACGTAGTATCGCGAGATTCTTTTCATCTCTACCGTGTATATAGAGCTTATAACCGCGCTCAGCTAGCTTATATGCTAACTGTTCACCGAGACCTCTACTAGATCCTGTTATTAGCGCGACTTTACTCATTATATAAATGGCAGACCTTCTTTTTTAATACAAATAATTGATGGCTTCTTCATTAAGTATGCGTCAAGCATAGCTTTTTCAGTTTCAAATAAATTTCTCGGAAAATATCCCATTATATTTTTGAATAGACCTACCAATCCTTCAGCATTTAACGGTCTATGAGTAGGTCCATGAGTGGGATAGTCAGAGTTACCTACTAACATAACAGGCAAACATTGCTCGTCAATGTCTATTTTAATTTGTTCGAAAGGTCTTTCAATCAAAAATGGTGTTATAGAGTAAACAACTGGCCTGAGACCCTCTGCTGCCATGCCTGCCGCCATACTAATCATTGTCTGTTCGCATAATCCTGCATTAATATACCTATCAGGCCAGCGATCTTTATATTCATCCATTTCTTGCTCAACATCTCCAGAGATAAGAATAATATTAGGATCCTTTTCCGCTAATTTAACTATTGTTTTACCAAATGCTCGTCTCATTGTAATTCCTCCAAAGCTTTTGCTTCGTGTTCTGGGTCTGGCCAATTGGCGTGCCACTTAGGTTGACCTTCCATATAACTAACACCCTTACCTTTAATCGTGTCTGCGATTATTAAGTGAGGTTTATTGAAAGATTCATGTGTCAAGGCAGTGACAAGCGCATCATTATCGTGACCATCTACATCAGTAACGTACCAACCAATAGATGCCGCCGAGTCTTTTAACGCGCTCACAGGTAAAATATCGTTGACAAACCCTGAGCCTTGAATTTTATTATTATCAACAATGGCAACGACGTTATCTAGTCCTTGATGTGCCCCTGTTAATAAGGATTCCCATGTTGTACCTTCTTGGCATTCACCGTCTCCCATTAATACAAATACTCTACCTGGTGATCCGCTGCGTTTCATTGCCCAAGCCATACCTAAACCTGCAGGTAGACCGTGGCCTTCACTTCCAGTTGTCCAATGTACCCCGTTATGTACATCACGGTGAGGGTGTCCCTCTAAGGGAGGGTCGTATCCACGTTCACGCAACAACACATAATACGACCAACACGCGTGTCCTTTACTTAAAATGAATCTATCTGCTGGTTGAAGTACATGATCATATAAATTAATTAAAATTTCGGTGCATGAAAATGTACCACCATAATGATATCCACCATTTGCTTTAGAAAGTGTAATAGTATCACGTCTAACTTGTTTAGATCTCTCGTTTAATTCACTCATCGTTAATGTTTAATAAAACTCTCCCTGCGTTTCCTCTTCTAACTACATCAATCGCTTCGTTGACATCTTCTAATTTATATCTATGTGTTATAAGCTCCCTATAATCAAAGCGACCATTCAAAAACATGCTAATATATCGCGGTATATCCGTATCAGGATTAGTTTGGCCGCCTTGTGTTGCCATTATTGTCTTACCTGTACCTGCAAACATATTATATGCATCAGTAATTGATATATCTGTACCTGGTTTTGGTTGACCAACCATAATATATCTACCAGATGGGCCTAATTTTTTAATAGCTTTTGCAAATAATTCAGGATGTCCAACTGTATCTATTATAACATCATTACTATCAGAAATCGACTCCCAATTTGTATGAAAAATATCAGCTCCATGGCGTACAGATAAGTCTCTCTTATCAGAAATATCATATCCCGTAACAGGAGCTGCACCGACTAGCGATGCACCCTTAATTATAGAAAGACCTACACCTCCACACCCTAAAACGAGCACACTTTCGCCCATTTTTACTTTAGCATCATTGTTAATAACACCAAATGCAGTAGTAATACCGCAACCTAATAGTGAGCACAGTTCAAATGGTACTGCATCTTTGACTGGTGTTAATCGATTCTCTGATACAACAGCCTTTTCGCTAAACGTCGTTACTTTACCTGCACCAACATCACCATACTTCACAAAAGGTGCTTCTATTCCACTACCAGGTCTCCAATGCATAACTACTCTGTCACCTGGCTTAACTTTAGTGACACCGGGCCCAATGGCTTCGACGATACCGCCACCTTCATGACCCATCATATGAGGTAAAAATTTGCCATTACCTTTATGGCCACCAATCTCTAATAGCTGTGCACCGCAAATACCCGCTACTTTAATTTGAACCGTAACCTGTCCGATATAAAGGTCCTGGGGGATATCCGTTGTTATCAGTTCTAGCGGCTCGTCTAAGTGCTTTAGTATTGCTGCTTTCATATTTTCCTGATCGTAATTTCTCTGTAAGCTCCTTATCTATCTTTCTTGCTTTTGCTGTTTGTATGTATCCACATCCCGTGCATACAACCATTGGTGATTTTACAAATGTATCACACCCCTTAGGGTTCCTACATTTATATCGTTCACCAGCTTTAACGTTTAATCCATTCCCGTGCATATACATCTCCGTGATCTTGTGGGCCATCAGGGCCAAACCATTTACTTGGAGCAATAACTTTATTATCCGTTGTATTGAGCCATGCTCCCCACCAACCAAAGCTACTATTTGAAATAATATTGCCGTCGCATTGACTTGCTAAATACATATCAAATAATTCGTTTAGATCGTCTGTTACAGGCTCTGTATCATAGGAATACCCCGTGTTACAAAACGCTGTCTTATAATAATTAATATTCTCTACGCACCAATCAATATCATCAGATATAACAACGTATACGACAGATGAATAATCAAACTGGGACATTGCATCTACAAAGAAATCTTTTGTCTGTACAGGATGAATATTGGGTAATTTTAGATACTCACCTCGACGAACATGTATACAAACCGCTTTATCTCTATTAAAATGATTTTTAATTTTATCTAGTTTCTCTTTAACGCCTTGCTTTATATCGTCAGGTATATGAAATAAAGTTTTAATGCCTTCTTTGCAATGCTCAAAGTATTTTTCGGTTTGAAAATAGCCATCTAGTATCATATGGCGACCATCAATAGGCTTAGGTATAGCATCATAACTAAAATTAGGCTCATTATACATATCATACTCCGTATTTTTGAACTCAAATCTAGGAATATATTTATATAAATTATCATCATACTTTTTATGTGGGTGACCTTGTCCGCTATGATGTTTAATAGACAGATCAATTGCCATATCAGTGTTATGTAACTTAGCTGTCCCATACGCAGCAGCTATTTGAAACATTTGATTACCTAGTCCGCCTTTAAGTCTTGATGTTATCATTTAATTGTTCGGTTATATATTGTTCTAAACTACCTGTAGGGTTCCATCCGAGATATTCTCTTGCTCTTGTATTATCAGCTAGAGTAACTTTAGCTTCACCTTTTCTTGCAGGAATAAATTCGATCTCACCACCAATTATTTTCGCGAGTTCTAATACGCTATGATTAATACCTGTACCTACATTAATAATATTACCTAAGGCGCCTTTATTTTCTGTAAGTGCTGCTTTTATATTTGCTTGTACAACATCGTTAACGCTTGTATAGTCTCTTCTTTGTTCACCATCTCCTACAACCGTCATTGACTTACCCTCCTTAAATTGCTTTAAGAAAAGACCAACTACTGGTGCATATGCACCTTTCGTTGGTTGACGGTAACCATATACATTGAAATATCTAAATATAACTGTTTCAACACCGAATAAATCATAGTACATTTTACATAACGACTCACCTGCTACTTTTGTAACGGAATATGGATTAAGACAATCTACTGGTAAATCTTCAGTCTGAGGTGATATTTCAGTCAAGCCGTATGCTGATGACGTCGATGAATGCATAACTCGTTTTACATTATGCTCACGAGCACATTGTAATACATTGCAAGTACCCGTTACATTAACGTTAGTACATCGTATTGGATTTTCAATTGCAGGCTGTATTCTCGACTCTGCAGCTAAGTGAAATACATAATCGAAATTATGACGTTCAAATACAGAATTTAATCCCCTGTAATCTGTAATGTCATACTTGTAATTTTCAGCTTTTTGATTCCAAAAGAACTGTTCATTAGATTCTGAAGCTTCACTGTCAACAACAGCTACATTCCAACCTAATCGAAGTAATTCGTCAACTAAATTACTACCTATAAACCCAGCACCGCCTGTTACTAGAGCTTCCATGTTGATATATATTTCTCCATTTCTGTTTTTGTTCTTATTGTTGAAATTGCATTACATAGTCTATCATTTCTACTACAATATGGTTCTTTATCTCTTACTGTATTATGATGCGGTAAATGCCAAGCAATAGCTGTAGGGTTCATATAGCGTTCAAATAAAAATCCCATAACTTGAACGCGGTGATTTATTTCATTATCTTCTGATCCCCAGCCAATAAAACCTGGATTATAACCATTAAATGTTTTCCAATGCTTATGTCTAAACATATTGCACCCACCTTGACTCTGATGATGAGCAACTAATATATCATCATTTTCATAATTTGGTATTTGATGTTCTTTGTCAGGTATATATTGATCTAAAAAATCTATATTATGTGTTTCTAAAATTGTTTGTTTATGCTTATCGCTTACATGTATGAATAGTCCATTATATGGATACATTGCACCAATATTTTCATCATCACGCATCATTTCAACACAGGATAATAAATGTGTAGGGTGTACAATGACGTCGGTGTCGCCTGCAATTAAAAAATCTCTATCTGTATTTGTTGAAGCTTGGTTGAAAGCTTTGGTACGGTGATACATGTCAGCGTTTTTTTGGAAAAGGAATTTGCTTGTATCACCATATTTAGCATATAGATCCTTCAATCTATTATCCGGCTCGGCATCATCATTTACGATAACAAATTGAACATTCTCACAATTATTATAATAGTAATCCATTACACCGGTAAGATTATCGATGCGATCCTGTACATCAATCTGTACATGAATTAAGATGCTTATATCCTTAAAGTCGTGCATAGTTCTTCTTTATTACTTTAAGACGCTCTTGTATAGTATCAATTGGAGTATCTGGAATACTTGTTGGTAATTGATTATACTTTTTATAGAAATGCTCTGCACCTTTGGAAATGTTCTCTTGCCAATCTGATTTAGCGATTCTCTTTGTATTATCTTCCCATCTTATAGATGAATTTTCTTCGCTACACGCTAACTCATCTAGATATTCATAGCTGTTAGCTACGTCTGGCCACCACCAGTAAGCCGGTAACAATCCTAAACGTACAATATCATATGAATGTGCTACATGCTCCCACGCATTCTTATATGCTTCGTCCATTAGACCAGCATTTTTCAAAATACCTTTATGGTAATAGCAAAACGCTCCTACGCAATTATGATTAAAAGCGATTTTATGCTCACCATAGTCGACGACTAATTTTGGATTTGGTTTTTTGTCTGGTGTTTTGTTTGCAGGTCCGTGGTAACCGAACATCATATGCCATACACCAGACGCTTTAGCCGTATCGATATATTTTTTGAAAACGTTTTTGTCTTTTATAATAATATCATCTTCAATTAAAAATACATGTTCGCAATCATTATCTAAAAGATATTTCATTGCCTGGTTTTTAGTGACACCTACACCTTTATTTTTTTCATGTTGTATATATTCATGGCTGTCGTATACACCTTCATACGGTTTTCCATCATTAATAGTAACTAATACATCAACCACATCTGTAGGTATGCTATCTAAACATTGCTTATAAAAATCTTCACGATTACACGTAATAATACCTAATCCAATTTTACCCATTACCTTAATTATATAGTATATGTTTTAATAATCAAGAGAATAAATAATTATAGATGAAAAGAAAACGTAGTTCTCGAGCTCGCGACAAAGTCGAAGCTCGGGAAATTATCGATGATACATTTTCACCAGAAGATGTATGGGAAAATCCTAATCCAATTAAACGTACTATTAAAGTAAATCAACTACCATGGACAGATAAACAGAAAGATTTTTTTAAGATTGCGTTAAATCACAGTACACGAATTGTATTTGTCAATGGACCTGCTGGTACAGCAAAATCTCTATTGTCAGTATATTGTGGATTACAATTGCTTAATATGAAAGCTATTAGCGATATTATGTATCTCCGATCTGCGGTTGAATCTTCTGATAGCAAGCTTGGATATTTACCAGGTACAGCTGAAGATAAACTAAGATTTTATAATTTACCGTTCTTGGATAAATTAGACGAATTATTACCTACAATTAGAGCAGAGAAATTGGAACAGGAAGGGCGTATAAGTATGTTTCCTGTAAACTTTGCTAGAGGTATGAACTGGAAAAGTAAATGCATTATACTTGATGAGGCACAAAACAGCTCTCTGAAAGAGATAACAACAGTATTAACACGTCTTGGTGAAGGTAGTCGTTGTTTTGTATTAGCAGATCCTATGCAAACTGACTTAAGAAATAGAGATCAGATTGGTGGATTTGAGAAACTATACAAAACGTTTACAGATCAAGAGAGTCAAGCGAGAGGTATACATACCTTTGCATTCGATGAAGATGATATTATGAGATCTGAACTATGTAAGTATATAGTTAAGAAGGTTAAACATATATAATAGACGACCGCCTATTTAATTAAGCTCAGTCATCGTCTCCGGCGTGCGAATCGCCCATCCCGTAGGTACCACCCTTCTTACGGGATTTTTTCTTCTTAGATTCGTCTATCGGGTTATAACCAGCCATGGAAGCTGTTTGTGCATTTGCTGCTCTCATATCAGCATCATGCTCGTCTTTTGGCTTCTTAACACATTTGCCAGCTTTATCATTCCATATATGACCGGGACGGCAATCTTGACCTTCGTCAAGTT
>Ga0114933_10001020_pt1 | contig 32243 bp, 28 predicted proteins | sample 4SBtaG_FD_89691 | JGI IMG/M metagenome (GOLD analysis project Ga0114933, IMG submission 89691) | Deep subsurface microbial communities from Kolumbo volcano to uncover new lineages of life (NeLLi) - 4SBTROV12_W25 metaG | ecosystem: Environmental > Aquatic > Marine > Volcanic | place: Kolumbo... | reverse complement strand
AATGAGCGCTCAATGTCGCCAACACGCATAATCGGAGATACGCCACGTGACTCACATGCCATTGCCATCTCCTGGGCTGTTTCAAAGCCAATAGGGCCGTGCTCCCTGTCAATAATTACAAAATCAACGCCAGTTGAAGCGATAATATCCACCGTTAACACAGATGGCATCATAATCCATGTGCCGAGTACCGGCTTGCCACTATTCAACTTCTCCAATAAATAATTTTTCTTAAGCATTAGAAAGCAACTCCTTATTTTGCATTAGCAACTGAGCTAATTTAAAATCATATTCAGTATCAACATCAATTGCTTGCAGTGGCGACACCACATAAAAATCAGGTTTTTTTGATATTACATATCGATTTCTAATCATTTCAATTTTTGGAGCAATAAATAGAGCGCCAGTGATAGCATACATCGCATCTAAGTGCTGTGAATAACGATGCCAAGGCCCCCATGAATAATTGATTGGCTGCCTATTCTCAGACACAATAAATTCAGCCAACTCTGACACAGTTACCAGGCCGTCAAACTCTCCATTTTTTGCTGAGGCTTTGTAAGATTGAATAGCTTCATTATATTCATCAAACAATGGTGAAGTTGTATGACACCATGCAATAGCTGTATTATCATCCTCAGGCACTGAATCTGCAACATGTGCAATCACATCACTCCAAGGAACATTATTATTGCAAAACTCATCCGCTCTTTGAATGAACTTACAGCCCAACTTCTCAATTCTCTCTTTTACATCAAGCGCATTGGAAGAGATATAAATGTCATCAATTTCATTTGAGTTACGCAATTTCTTAATTAAAAGATCAAACAAAGACTCACCTGCAAAAAACTCTCTAAAATTTTTACTCTCCACCCTTTCTGATATCGATTTAACAGGAATAACCGCCACTACTCTCATAATGTTTCTCTCTCACTAACATAACGCACCTGGTCAACAACTCTTGAAGAATAACCCCATTCATTATCATACCAAAGCACCATCTTGAGCAATTTTCCATTAACAACATCCGTCCACCTATGATCTACAATAGCTGAATACTCTGATTGTAGAAAATCAAGAGAGACTAAAGGGTCTATATTATTATGTATAACCTTAACACCTTGCTCCTTTTCTATTTCTTCAAACATTGCAATAACCGCCGACTTATCTGTTGCAGTTTTTAAATTAAGTGTAATATCTGCACTACCTACAATTGCCGTTGGCGTTCGATAAGAAAACGAACCAATCATCTGCTCCGTAAGACCATCAGCCACTCTGCAAGTGGCCTCAATTGCCGAAGTGGGCTTTGGAATCATATTACCATCTACAGATCTGCCTAAAGCATAATGGTGGTAAATCTCTCCAGGAACAGACCATGAACTTGAAGGTCCATCCATTAAGTTCTGATAGTTTAACCATGGATGCAAGGTTGTTACATAGCCATTATCAATACCGAATGCTTTGTTGATTGTATTTAAAACCGGCCCTAACGCTGTCGCATCACAAATACTTGTTGAAATCACTTTGTGATTATCAATATCCAGCTGATCTTCATTAGCACCTAATACCATTGTAAAGTCTACATCATTCGGAGAATGCGTTACAAATACGCGCTTGACACTACCCTTCTCAATTAAATCTCTTGCATGTTTAACATTGTCCAATACGCCAGACGCATCAATAACATAATCCACATCATACTGATGCCAGTCCACATCATAAATATGCTGTTCGTGATGAATATTAATACTGTCACCTGCATTATTAACAAGACAGTTATCCTTACTTTGAAACTGAACATCTTGCTTACCATACAGGGTATCGTAATTTAACGTATAAGCGATATTATCAATATCAGGATTAATATCATTAATCACAACCACATCAAAATATTTCTTTAATTGATTTACCCGAAAGATTGCTCGTCCAATTCTACCCAGGCCGTTAATTCCAACTCTTATCATTTTCTAATTCTCATCACTAAAATCACTTATAGACTCAACTACTTGCCACCCCTTCACTTTACTTCTCCAATCTGCAATATTGCTGGCACCATAAACAAATACAAAGTCAAAGCCATTATTCTTAGCAACCAAATAATCAACCTCGCTATCTCCAAAATACAAAACAGGCTTTTTTAATGATAACCCCTGTAAGTTTTCTTCTTTATTCTTTGGTCCGCCATATACGCCATCAAAACTTTCGGAAAGCCCTCTATCCACCAACAACTGCAATACTTCTGCTTGCGTACCGCCAGACAGAACAATCATACCTTTTTTTAATCTTGAAAGTACTTGAATAATGCCCTTAACGCCAGGAATAAGCTTAGCACTCTTTAGCTTTATATCGATAATGCTTTCGTACTTATTAAGCACATATTCATATTGTTCCTTGGGCACATATTTGGCAATTTTTTCCTCCCTAGGGACACCATTTAAACCGACAAAATAACCCACAAACTCATTCGCTTTTTGATCGGACAATACACCTTGCACTGCTTCACCTATCGCATTCTTTTTAATATTATTGCTATCAAGGATAACCCCATCAAAATCAAAAATAAAGGAATTGTATTTTTCTAAATTAATCATTATTCATCAAGTAGTTTATCAAGCCATTCTAATTTTTCGTCTATTGGATATCGATAGCAATCCCATTTATGTTTTTCCGATTTAATTAAATCAATATTTTTCAAAATAATATCAATAGAATTTTTCAACTCATCTTTATTCCCACAGTAATAAATAGGATTTATATCCAGCTCTTGTCCCTTTAAAGTACCAGGCGTTTGTATATGCTTATACTTATCATCATGATCGTACTGCAATACAACAACATCATTTTGCAACGCCTCTTCAATCGTAGTCGAAGAATAGCTCACGAGTAAATCGGATACGGTTAAGTAGTCGTCAAACGCACCATCACTATACACACCGCAGTTATTAGAAGCCTTAACCAACTTAGAGAAATCAACCCTATTTAGCCCATCTGAAGGTCTAAAGCGCACAATTAAATATACATCATTCAAACTATCAACTACATCAATCAAGTCGTTGATATTGCGTATATATTCATCTATCGTTTCATATACCCAAGGGCGTATGGCGCCACTTCCTTTTGGCGTTCCAGCATGAATGATGATTTTTTTATCCAAATGTGTCTTGCCAACAAGTCGCTCTTTTAACTTAGATAACAACTCATTATGTTTTGATCTAGAATAAATTAATGGCCCTGTTTTTAAACCAATGGAGTGCCTATCACCTAGATTGTTGAAAAATTCATTCGCCATTGGAGACTGAATAGCGCTATGAGAAAAGTGTGCATTGATAATAGTTTTGGCGTGCTCGCCCCATTCAATTTGGGCGTATTTATCTTTTTTTTGCACTGTATGTGTGCCATGGGAGATTAACAAACTAGGGACGTTTTTCATTGAGCAGATTTCTCCCAATGCATAACTATATCCGAGCGCATGCTGTGACAAGGCTAAACGAGGTTTTTGTGTATCAAAAATACTATACATCTGCTTAATACTATTTTCTAGTATCGCCATCTCACTGGGGATTGATTTGCCAATATAGGTAGATAACGCGCTCCTTAAATCAACACCCAAAAAATTAAATATTTCACTATTTTTATGTTTTTCAACCTTATCAGTAAATCTTAACAGTGCATCATTAAGGCCAGAAGAAATATCTCCAGTAGTATTCACGCCTTGAGAAAAAAACAACTCTTTACCCGTTAATACGCCTTTGACATGTTTCCAAAACTTACCCTTGCTTATATTAATATAAACTGGAAAAAAATTCGAGTCTTTAATTTTTATTTGGCTAATTATATTGGGCATATTGTAACTATCGTCGGCCACCAGCAATACTTTTTTGTTTTGTATAAAAGGTCGATATATCGCAAACGCTGCCGACATAAACGCATTCAAAGAATGTTTAACCTTAGACACACTTCTTTTGCCAGCCATAAGCTTACAATTCATTTCGCTCTCTTCAACAATCTCAATATTTAAGTTATTAGACTTGATATACTGCTTAACAACCTTTCCAAATATATAAACTCCATCAGAAATTGAAACCCCTGCATTATTTAGAGAACTACAATTATCAATGTAAATACATTCAGGAGAGTGTTTTTTAATTGCTTGATCGACAATATATAAATACATCGACCATTCATGCAAATAAAACCTTAAATAAAAAAACAAGGTTTTTTCATAAGCATGCTGAATACCAAAACCATCCACATAGCGCCAATCGCTTCTCAATTGTTTGATAATTAAATTTGAGAACTTGAGTATGTCTTGTTGCCCTTGTTTACCAAAATATCTGATACTGTTTTCAAAATCAATATCGTTTATAAACAAACTAGTCTGAGATTCTGCTGACAACGCAATATTAACTATGTTTATATTACTACCAATATCATCATTCAACAACTCAGAAAATCTAATATCCATTATGTTATTAAATTTTCACTTTTTCGATAGCGTCTTTTCTGCTCATACCGCACCCAAGGTTTTGCTGAACTTGTTTCAAAACACTGCCAACTCTCAAATATGCCTTGCCATCCTGATAAGGATCTAAACATTTGTGCAATTCTCTACACTCCTCAATTGTAATGCCTTTTCCTAAAATTTGATTTTCAATCGCCAGCTCCAAATCAGCCACATCTCTAAAAACCGCCTTCCCCAATGCATTGTTAGCAAAATCATTATTTACAAATCCAGTAAGATCTGCATGAAAACTAACCGTTCCAGCAAAACAACATTCTGCTGCTGCAGTACTTATACCAAGGCCAATAACAAGATCACTATTCATGCCAATACTATACGGAGGTATCCGTTCCCCCTTATTATTAACAAATAATTTAACCCTACCTATATCAATAAATTTCATCAAACTAGGTATGTCTTTGGCAATGCTAGAGGCTTTAGTGTATCTCTTTGGCTTTAAATACAATATTATGTTATTGTTTTTATCTAACATTCTAGCCAGCATTGTGTAAATGCTAACCTGCATCTCTTTAGAGTGCCCTATATCATTACCAACCATATTGTCAAAATATGTAATAATTATGTCACTATCATTTCTATTGTTGATTTTATTGTCAAATAAATGATCTGAAATATAGCCAATATCAATGCACTTTGATTCCGGATATTTTGAAAAAAGACTCTCCGAAAATAATCTCCCCCATGAAAATATAATATCACTACACTTTTGATTAAGTACTGTGTATAGGGGGAATGCACTCCAGTGCGAACCAAAAGAAATGCCGTTATTATTTTCCATGGCTTGAAGTTTGATTTGTTTTTCGGAATCTATATCAGCCATACTCCACAATAAAGTTACACCCAGATTATTGTATATCGACTCCCAATATTTGACCCTTATAAGATATTGAATTTCTTGATACGATATCCAGTACGCACCTCGTCTTTTAAACATAATAACAAAAAGTTTAAAGAAAGGAATTGATGTATTGACAAAGTATTTTAAATCAGCAGAAATTATTGTATAGGACTTTAAATTATTAAATAAATTTTTAGGATGCCTTATTGCTACTTCTGCCGGCATACAAATATTAATTCCAGAATCAATCAATTGAGAAAGCGACTCAATGTCATAATCCACAAAGGAAATTCCTTGCACTGTATTTGAATCAATATCTGAATTATTTAACCAAAAAATATCATTATTTTTATCAATCCTAAACTTATCTTGAATTAATTCAACACCTATATTATTAAGATTAACACTCTTTTGATAATAAAACAAGGTAATTATTTTGCCTACTAAAGAGGATATCCACTTAATAATAAGAATTATTGGATATCTGATAGAACTCACATATTGATTTAAATATCGATCATATAAAAAATTATCCCTACTCACAATCACACCAGGCACATAGGCATTATACGAATAGAACTCTACCTTATGTTGACAATAAATATTTTCAACCAGCTTCTGCACAAGACTAGATTTAAGCAAAAAAAAACTATAATCAGAGCAATTCAAAGATTTAGATATCTCTAACATTTCTACTGGACGAAAAATTAAAAAATAAGCTGTCTCCTTTATGTGCTCTCTAAATTTCTTGGCACACTGTTTCGAAGTGATTGTAAAAGAAGAAATTTCTTCCTTGATAAAGTCTTCATCTGCCCAAGCATTGAGAGAAAGGTCTATAGAATTCTGAATTGATTCATATAACGAGACTTGCTCAACTTTTAATTCTGACTCAATAATATCACCAACTTGAGCAACTGGAATTTTAAGAATTTTTGACGAAAAAAAATTAATAAATGGCTCTACAAATCTATGCACATTTAAATATATAACTCTGTCAACCTTACCTCTATAACGCAATAAACGCCACATAGAGCTGAAGCATAAAATATCAAGCCATAATATTCTTTCTTCTGGGGTTAATTTCATTCCACACTCGACAGATAGATCTTTGCCAATTCAAAATCAATATTATTATCAATATCTATAGAATCCTCTCTTGTCATCTTATATGCAAAATTTTTTTCCCGAATAAACAATGTTTTCTCTCTTATAAACTGATCAATGTTACATATATATATGGCGCCATTAACCTTATAATAATCGTCCACATCTTGACTCCTTTTGCCAATTACATCAGAATTTAAAAAAGAACTTATACTCAAGTCTTCTGGAATTATATCGCTCCACAAAGGATTGTCATGAACTTTACAAACGCCAATTACTGCATCTGCATTTTTTTTAGCTAATAGTGACATTGCCTCATCTATATGCTTCGCATTTCTCAAGGGTGATGTTGGCTGTAGTAAAACTAAATAATCATAATTACTGCCAGATTTATTTAGAAAATCAATAGCATGCTGCAAAACGTCAACTGATTTAGCAAAGTCGGTAGACAAGGAGTCTGGCCTAATAAATGGAACGTCTGCGCCATACTTTACTGATATTTTTGCAATCTCTAGATCATCCGTAGAAACAATAACGTCATCAATATATTTTGATTCAAGTCCGGCCTTTATAGACCAAGCTATTAGCGGCCTGCCAAAAAGTTTTTTTATATTCTTTCTAGGAATCCTTTTACTACCTCCTCTAGCAGGGATAATTGCAACTATTTTTTTACCATCAATCATTAGAATAATCCAATTCAGCCTGTTTATATTGATCAATTTGCCCTATATCAATCCAGTATTCATGAATTGGAAACAAGCCAACATGCTTTCCTTCTTCTATTTGCATTTCTATAAGATTAGGCATATCTAAGTAACAATCCCTTTCTACAGAATTTATAATTGATGTGTCTAATACGTAAATACCTGCATTAATAAAGAATTGGTGCACTGGTTTTTCAACAATACCAGTTATGCAATGACCATCCACATCAATAACCCCGAAAGGAACCTTAAATTCATATTCACGGACACACACTGTTGCCACTCCATCACTTTCTGCGTGCATATTTAACAACTGACCAAAATCGACCTTAGTAAGTAAATCTCCATTCATCATCAATACCTGCTTCCCAGGCAAATCTTTTGGCAACAACCCTAGTGCACCAGCAGTTCCGAGTGGCTTGTCTTCATGAATATATTGTATATTGACATTCCATTCTTTACCATCTCCAAAGTGGAGTTTAAGCATATCAGCTTTGTAATGCGTTGAAATAAAAAAATTATTAAACCCAAACTGTATTAATTGTTCCAATATAGTTTCTAAAATTGGCTTATTCCCCACTTTTAATAATGGCTTTGGCACGTGCTCAGTCAATGGCATCAATCTTTTACCAAAGCCGCCAGCCATTAGAAATACTGTAGTATCAGTGCATTTATTTTTTTCTAAATGATCTGTTGTCTCTAATCCTATTACCTTGCCATTATTTAGAATAGGAATTTGCAAGACGCTCGAATCTTTCATCTTTTTCAAATATGTAGATTTACTATCTTTATAACTGGCAACCACAGGCTTGGTAAACATAACTTCGGTAACTGTTGCATCCATAGTGACACGCCTTACCAAGGCACGACGAATATCTCCGTCAGTCACAGTGCCAACTAATTTTCCTGTGTCAGAAGTTACCAAAAGTATCTTAATCGAAACCCTGTCAAGAATATTAATTGCATCGTTTAAACTTATAAAACTAGATACAATATTTTCTCTAAATTCATTCATTTCTTCTTGGCTACTACAATCCACTCTTCTGTTGTTCTATCTAATTCACCGTTATTCGATCTATTTGTCACATCTAGAGTTTCAATTGAAAAATCCGAAAGCAAGACTTTAATATCTTGTTCAGAAGTAAATCTAATATAGTCTATCCCCTTCGAGATGGCGTCGTCTGTTAAATAAGCATTGTAACTAACTTTACTGCCAGAACAACAACCTTCACTATTAGTTGTAAACGTTCTAACAAAGATTTTTCCAGATTTTCTAAGAACTCGATAACAATCTGAATAAATATCTTTTGATGCTTTAAAATCATTACAACATACTGCTTCATTGTCAATAATAGCATCAAAAAAACCATCATTAAATGGAAGTTTATTACAAAAATCATGCTGCATAATTTCACCCTGCCACCCAGGTATCTCTAAATCAAGTCTCTCAATAGATGCATCAATTGCAAACTTGCTACCATCAACACCATATGTGGCAAAACCTTCTCTAGCAAAAAACCACAAATTTCCACCGGGACCACAGCCTATTTCTAAGATTCTAATGTTTTTCCGATCCTTATTATAAAAGTTTGTAGCAACAAACCTAACCAAGTCTTCTGCTGGATATCTACCCCAAGAATTATTGGAAAAAACCGAATTCCAAGCATCATTATATGCCACAAAATACTCCTATTTTTCTACTATACATACTACTTGCCTTATTTAGTTAAATCATAAAATTGAATTCTATTTTCTAGTATAGGTAAACCCGATTCAATCAGGTCAAATTTAAGTTTTTTTAAAATACATATATCCCAGAAAACTCCACCTATAAAAGATGGAATAACTCCATCTTTGGAGAAAGATTTTTTGTAATTAAAAATTCCGTCATTCGGTGTTGAACCACCCCCCAATAAAAAATACTCACAATTCAAATGCTTCATATGAAAAATGATGTAGCTCTTTAGTTGGGAATTAGCACATAATTGCATACCTTTGCTTGTGGTTCCTCCCAAAAAAGAATGGCTATATATTCCATAATGAAGAACCAATTCACATGATACTATCTCACCAGATACAGATGCGTAAAAAAAAGTAAAATTATCGGGACAATATTCACACAGCTTTGTAAAAAAATCCTTAGAAAAATAATAAAAATTTTCAGCCGAATTCCTATCCATAGTTCTTATATATATATCTAAAAATGCATCTATATGATCAAAATTTTTCTCAGAAAAACAAGTCACACCCTCTCTTTCAGATTTTTTAATGCACTTTCTCACTGAATGTTTGAATAATTTTCTTATTTCAGACTCACTACGGCTTAAATCCACAAAAACAAACTCATCATTTTTAACAACTTGAGCACTAACGTGCATCAAGTTTTCATTCCTTATTATTGGATGAAACCTATCAAAAGAACAGATAATGTTGTTATTGTTTGCATACTTTTGGAACTCTTTATTAAAAAAATCTATTTTTAATCTATTATTGTCTGTACAGACAATCCCATTTCTTCCATATATACCGTTTGTATCATAGACATCTGAATATTCTTTTAATCCAGATATTAGACCTACGCTTCTTTTGACAAATGGATACATAAAACTTTGGCCATCAATATACATTGCCGCACATAAAACTTGATGCTTAGAATATATAGTAGATTGGCATAACCTGCAAAACGAAGATGTATAGTAAATATCTTGTTGCTCTAATGGAAGACTATTAAATATAACATCCCATTCCTTGTCATCGGGACTTAATATTGTTAATTTATTTTCCGCCATCTTATTTGTAAACACTTTTTTTTCAAAACACAATGACTATTAACTCAAGCTTAAAATGTCGAAAGAAAGTACTGTATCTGCTGGCACATTTTTCAATAATGTTGATCCAATAACTAAGTTTGAAAACTTTGGATGTATTCCGTTAACAACTTTTTTATAGGCAATATCACTACTTGTAATAATATCCCCAACCTTCATATCTTTCAATATTACGATATACCTTCTAAACGCTTCTCTCGTGTTAGCTTCACAATCCATCACCTTCTTTTCCCCATCACCAAGCGCGTGTAAGGCAGACCGTATAGATGTGCAATATTCTTTCATTTCATTCGGAGTTAAAGAGGCTTGATGGTCAGGACCAGTCATTAACTTATCTAGTGTTAAGTGCTTTTCAAACACTCTAGCCCCCAAAGCAACTGCAGCACATGCAGAGCCATATCCTGTAGTATGGTCAGAAAATCCGACGACAGTATTAAACATAGATTTCAATACTGGAATAAAAGATAAATTTAGTTGATTGTCAGGGGCGGGATATGATGATACACAGTGAAGCACAATGACATTATTATTGTTATTTTGTATTGCACTATAACCCTCCACTAACTCTGTCAAATTGCAGGCTCCTGTTGAGTAAATTACAGGAATTTCAAGCTTAGAAATATATGATAAAAAAGGTATATTAGTTACATCCTGAGATGCTGTTTTTATAATATCAACATCTAATCGCTTTAAAAAATCAGCACTTTGTTCTTCATCCGGAGTAGAAAAAAATAAAATGCCGACCTTATCACAATATTCTTTTAAATCGACGAATTGATCGTAGCTTAATTCTAAGTTTTTTATTGTCTGATATTCTGACTCCTCGGAGGATGTTGTTAATTGTTGATAGTCAGGCTTGATAGACTTGTCTGCGCTATAAACTTTATCAGTGATCCATGTTTGAAACTTTACCGCATCACAGCCAGCATCAAACGCCGCATCAATAAGTTTGTAAGCCGTTTGAATATCCCCATTGTGATTAACGCCTGCCTCAGCAATTATGAATAAATCACTTTGGGCTTTATCTAAGATTTCACTATAATTCATTTTATAAAATTTTTATATTATTAATTTTTTCCACCATAACACTCATCTCATTAGTTGAAATAAACTCATTAATTGGAATTAGTACATGTTCATCAATGAACTTACTCTCTTCAATAAACTTACTTCTATCTGGAATAAAATCCCATTTTTCTATCAAGGTTGATAATAAAATTCCATCATGAAAAAGCTTGTCTAATATCTTATTTCTATACTGATACTGCACTCTAGCCGGCACAGCAAATGGAAATACTCCAGAATCCGGCTTGTCATAAACAAATGAAAAATATGGTGAATCCAGCTCATTATAAAGTAGTTCAATATTACTTCTTCTCTGTTTGATTAGCTGGTCATGATTATAATTTTCTTCAATATTTTTAGAAACTAATGACTGCATATGAAATTCCACACTATGTCCTATATACTCATAATAATCATTGTAAGATGCTTCCATCTTCTTTATTAAATACATTGTATTGCTGTAGTCACTAGACTCAAATAAATCAGCAGCATAATTTAAATGCTCTAAATATAGGTCTTGAGCCTCTAAGGGCAGCTCTGAAAAGTCACCAGTCATGTATTGCAACTCAATATTCTCAGTATTACTCAATAAATATGCACCGTCTACCAATGGTAAAAATTTATTCAATGAATATAAAATAATATCCATACTAGATTGTAATTCACCAAAACTATCCTTGGTATTATACAAAGCATGAGCGCAATCATGAATCACAAGCGCGTCGTGTTTTTCAAAAATTGAACCGAGAGTTTTAGATAAAATAGGAAATCCAAAATAATGAATTAAAACAATGATAGGTGGACTTTTCAAGCTTTTCATTATCTTATCAACGTTATCATATACAGGATTAAGCTTGGAGTCTAATTGATAAAATATAATAGAACACTCCGCCTCTACAAAAGGCTGTATAACGCCTTCTGCCACGTAGCATGGCAATAACACATGTTTCTTTCTAAAATCTTCTAATCTACTCAATAGATAAAATAAAGCCGACCTTCCTGTTGCCAACTTAACATAGCTTATGGAGTCTTCGGTTAAAGAATTTTCCAAAGAAAATTTTTTTAATGTTTGAACATTTGACCCATGCCTAAATAAAGAAATCATATCTTTTTTTCATTCAGAAATTGGCATATCTCTAAAACATTTTTGTAATATATTATCAAGATTAGAATATTCTAAAACAGATACAATCTTGTCAACCGAACCACCCAAACCGTAAGGATTAATAACATGGGCTAAGTTGCGTTTAAATTCACTACTATATAGCGTTCTAAAAGCCGCATCGAGATGTTTAGAGTCCAGACAATCTATTACACTCGTAGACCTAACCCTTCCCAACTGCCTATCACCGATATTGATTGTTCCAACCCTAAAACTCGGCGCTTCAGTTAGCCCGCTAGATGAATTCCCAACAACGGCATCAACATACTGCATGGCTGACAAATATTTCAACTCTCCAAGCGTTTTAAATACTACTGCCTTTTGGTTATTGTTTTGTACATATCCACTTATCGCTTCATTGATTGCCCGTCCACCATTATCTGAATTTGCCTCTGTAAAAATAAGACTCGCATTCTCTAAGGCATCCAATACTGACAATATTTTCTGAAACTCTTTAATACTTGAACCACGACCTAGTGTTTCAGGATGGTAAGTTATAAGTAAATTTTTCTTATTAAGCTTAAGATTGATGGCCTCTTCAAGCTCTTCTCTTGACAGGAGTCTCATGCCTTTAATATTGTCAACACTAGTTGTCCCAACATTAAATACTCGGTCAGGATTCTCACCCATCTGAATAACTCTGTTTCGATATATATCTGTAGAAGTAAAATGCAAGTGCGACATTTTAGTAATAGAGTGTCTAAAAGCCTCATCATAGGCCCCTTCTGTTGTCTCTCCACCATATAAGTGTGCTATGGGTATTCTTGCAACCATGGCAGAACTAGCTGCAACAAAAGTTTCAAATCTATCTCCAAGGACAATTAACAAGTCTGGCTTAAGCTCAATCAGCGCATCAGCAAAGCCAATCATTCCTAGCCCCATTGATTTTGTAACGCCTACCTCGGTATCAGAAGATAAAAGCATCTCTACTTTTTTGTCAATATAAAAGCCATCCTCTTCTATTGTTCTGTAGGTTAATCCAAATTCATAAGAAAGATGAGCGCCAGTTACTATAATCTGTAAATCTAAATATTCAGACTCCTTAATTTTCTTCATCAATAAACGAAGCAAACCATACTCTGCGCGAGTCCCTGTAACTATACAAACTGTCTTTTGATTTAACCTAGTCAAAATTACATTTTTCCATCTAAATACTTACCCTTATCTTTATAATCAAAATTTGGAATCATAACAAAAAACTGATCAATAACCTGTTGTTTAGTCCATGAAAGACTTAATTTTAACTTATTAATTGTATTTTCGAATTTATTTAACTTATCCTCGTCAAATTTAGGAGTATTTTTAATTATTCCTAAATTCTCAAATCGATCCATATCAAGCTCTTCTTTATCAGTATAGAACTCCTCAAAGTCTTTTTCGCCAGTTGTGTCGCTCTGAGTAAACAAACAAGGCCATTTTCCTTGCTCTGGAAGGGTTTTGATTAATTCTCTCGCCTCATCTTCATCTTTACATAGGAAGGGCTCATAGCCTTTGTCTTTAAGATATTTAATAGCAATATCTGCAAAAGACATTAAGTGTAAAGATTCACTTAGTTTTGGAAAAAATATATCTCTATTTTCACCAAATATACAACTCATTAAACATAGCTCGCCACTTTCCTGTGGGGTTACAAAATAACGCTTTATATCACTCGGCGCAGCAATTGGCTGTCGTTTTTCAATTCTTTGATTAAAACCGTGTAATAGCGATCCATCACTAAAGGCCACATTGGCGAATCTAGCTGTTGATATATTAATATCCATAGATCTACGCATTAAAAACATTTCCATAATACGCTTACTTGCACCCATCATGTTGATTGGATTAGCAGCCTTATCAGTACTTACACAAAAATATTTTTTTGTACCATTTTCAATAGATTGTTTAATAGTTTTATCCGTATTAAAGATATTTACATCAATCATCCTCATCAATGTAAATGGATCCTCTTCACTACGCACATGCTTTAAAGCTGAAAGATTTAATACGTAATCATATTTTCCATCAGATTTAATAAAAGCATCGTATTCTATTGAACCAATATCTAGTGCAAAGGTTTTAAAATCACCCTCAATATAACCAAATGAACTTCTAACATCCCTCACCAGTTCAGTAAGATTGTTTTCACTGATATCCACAACATGCAGTTTTTTAGGGTTTCGCTTAAAAATCTCTTTAACTACGGCTTGACCTATTGAACCCGCACCACCAATTACTAAGAAATTTGAATTATTAACGATATTTTTTAGCCTGTCGTAATTCGTATTCTTATCATCAACGAAAAGATTTTTTTTTCGCCCTATTAATTCTAATATTGTGCACATAAATTTCTTAGCTACTATGATCTTGCATTACTAACATCTTGCTTAAAGCGCTGTCCTCGATTAAACTAAGCTTCTTAAAAGACCCGTATTCAACAACACCACCATCCCTTAATACATACACCGCGTTAGATTTTTTTATTGTCGACAGTCTGTGAGCTACAACTAACACAGTCATCTTTCCAGACAACTCTTCAATAGACCTTTGAATCATTAGCTCTGATTCAGTGTCAAGAGAACTGGTTGCCTCATCTAATATAATCAATTCAGGATCTCTAACCAAAGCTCTAGCTAACGCAATTCTTTGTCTCTGCCCGCCAGATAGGCGAACCCCTCTGTCACCTACTATAGTATCAATGCCATTAGGAAGATGATTTACAAATGAATCTGAATTTGACAATTTCAAAGAATTCATAATGTCCTCTTCTGAAGCCAAACTATTGGACCATAGCAAGTTATCTTTTATAGATGCGTTAAATAATATAGGATCTTGAGGAACATAACCAATTTTTTCTCTGAAGCTATTCTGATCCAAATCAGATAATGAAACATTATCAACTTCTACAGTTCCATTGCTCGGTATTTGCAATCCCATAACAAGATCAACTATTGTTGACTTTCCAGAACCGGATTCACCAACAATTGCCGTCATTTCTCCACTCTTAATTTCCATATTTAGTTTATCAAAAGTGCTCTTTTCTCTGTTATAAGAGAAGCTTACATCCTTTATCGTAACACCTCGACCTAAATTAGAAAAAATAATTGGACCTTTAATTTCAGCAAGTTTTAATGACTTATCCTGTAAAGAAGCTATCTGTTCATAACTCGGCACGAAATTGACTATACTCACATTTGTTTGTAAAAAGGCAGCTATTAATGGTGCTGAGGACAACAAACTATACATAATTGCAGTTAACTCGGACAACTGGATGTTGCCATTATTTTGCATAAAAAATCCAATGGCTAAAACAACAGAAAGCATTCCAAGTGGGAGAAAAAGTATGGACGTTCCTGACTGCAGAGTTTGAGACTTAATAGTGGAGTCCATGTACCTACTGTAAGCCGATATATACCTTTCTCTAGATTTATCTTGCCTAGCATAACCTATAATAATTTTAGCTGCCTGCAAGGTCTCTGCGAAGATACCAGCCATTTTATTTGCCAAATCTGTACTAATTTTACCAAGCCTATAACTATAGCGACCAAGAAGAAGAAATGGGGCTGCAAAAAAAGCCGTCAATATTACCATTGTAATGGTTATCTCAAAATTAATATAAAACGGAACAAATAAGTATACAAAGATTTGAAATATTCGTGCAAATTGCATTGCCAAGTGACCAAATGTATCACTAACTATGCCCAACTCTTTATTTAACGTGTTCATTAAAACACCCTGGTTTGAATCCGAAAAAAAGCTCCATCTTGAATTTAAAAAATTAGACAAAATTTCATTCAACATCCTCTTTATGATTGAGTATTTAATTTTTAGTATCAAATATGTTGATAGCACTTTAATAATGGCCCCAAGCATGCTTAAAGAAACAAACAATAAACCAAATGACCAGTAATCCGGCGCTAAACTAAAGTATGGCAACAAGCCTACTATTATTTGGGTAAATTCACTCGCATTGGAAAGATTCTGATCAAGCATATAGTCCGCTAATGGAATAATCGAAACAACAGCCGCAGCCAACACAACACTTTCAACCATGACAACTAAAACCAACCGGGAAAAATGCGCCGGACTCTTCTTTATCAATTCTATAAGAACTTTTGTTGTGCTAATATTGTTGTTCATAATAAACAAAAGTTACTAATCAACCAGAAGGTCGATATTATTTCTTAGAAAATGTGACGATATAGGCGCCCTTGTTGACGGAAACCTAGGATCTGGTAAAAATAAGCTTTGAAATTTTTCTTGCATATATAAATCCTCTTCACCTGGATTCCAGGATCCATTAATCCTATCATCTGCCTCCAATAAAGCATGATAAATGTCATCAGAAGTGTTTTCTACCAATCTAATCCCATTATTAACATAATCACTAGAATGAAGATAATAGCCAATATCGGACTGTATCACCTCTTTAAAAGTTAAAAATCTTTTATCTTTAATGTGCCAGTATTTTTTAGGAGTAAACACAATCGGATTGGCACCGATATACCCCATTGGAGCAACATTTGCAGAAACTAATGAGGTTCTAAAAAGTCTAGGAACCGCATCAAGTCCAGACCCACTATTCAAAAAAATATCACACTTGTATGATAAGAAAAGGTCTAAAAATTCATTTCTATTCTCACTCGACGAATAATCTATTATTTTTTTTGATGTTAGTTTAGATTCCACAACACTACCCATTCGTATTGCTTTTTTGTAAATACCATTACCACCACCTATAAATTTCTCCAATGCCTCTACATGTGTCTCAATATTAGCATTTCTATAATCATGGTAAGAAAAATCATTATTGGGAAAAATTTCTTTTAGGAATGCTTCGTCTCGAACACAAAAACAAACAAACCTATCTGTCTTTGATAATCCAACTGATTTTAGATAATTCTCTCCTTTTTCCTTTTCTCGCTTATTAAATTTTAGATTAGGAGCGCTGCAATGATAATAATTTAAATTATCTTGGTCGTCCTGCAACTCGGGTATTGCATGACTACCCCCACCAGGAATAAAAGAATTTACAATATCTATTGCGTATAAAAAGTATGAAAAAAATCCTTGCGCTATCTTTACTTCTTGTGACCACATCTTAAGCAAATATCTATTTGATATATGACCATAAACATAGTAAAAATCAATCGCTTCAGAGTCTATATTATTATTAATAATATTAATATGCCTATCCATATTGCCAGCTAGATGGCCAATTCTATCTGTTCGAACCCGTCCTACCCTTAACAAAAATATTGGCTTAACCAGTCTTATTATAAGAATAAAGGGGGAAAACACAGCTGTAGCCACTAATAATTTTATATTCATAATTAAGTGAAATATGTTAATAAATCATTTATTCTTGTCTCAATATTATTTTTCTTGTTGTAGCTTGAAATTGATGAAATAAAACTATCATATTCTATATGTCTAGAGTTGATTATCTTATGTAAATCATCTATTCGCTTGTAAGAAATTACTATACCTAAGTTATTCTCTAAAACAATATTTGCAACAGCCTCCATCTCGTCAACAACTATAACTGGGATACCTATCTCCATATAAGTAAAAAATTTTGAAGGTACAATTGAACGAATATGCCTATTGCTAATCAATATGTCAGAAAAATCATAGATCATTATTCCATACGAAAAATTATGTGTATGTTCATACAGATCCCAAGGTGGATAGCCTGATTTAAAGTTAAAATTTTTACTACTTTTTGACAAATTGCTAAAAAATTTATACTTAGACTGGAAGCTAGCTTCAGACTCTGTCATTAATGGGTTGTTTAGAATAGTCACATTTATATTTTGTTCTATCATATTTTGAACTACACCATGTATCTTTGCATCTTTAAATATTGATTCATCTTTGATATCAAATGGTATTCCTCCGATAAACACAAGATTGACAATGTCTGGTGATCTGCACTTATTGTTGTAAATAAATTCGTTTAATGGATAGCATGGAAAGTAGAACGATGATTTGTTAGAAAGCACACCCTCTACAAAATCAATATCCTTATATGGATGCGTTACCAAACTTAATTTTTTATATAAATATTTTTCGCACTCTATATCAAAAATTGCAATTTCTTTTGAAAACCCTAGAAGGTAAAAATTTTTAACTTCATCAAACAATAATATTGATGAATCATTTACATTGCAAAAAACTTTAACTTTTGTTATAAGATCTATAAATACCGGCAAGAAAAACCAACCCACCCATGATTGAACGTAAATACTTATACATTCAACTTCTTCCAATAAATATAAATCAAGTAATGAATCAAATAAAAACACCTTATTAAAGAAATAACTATGTGTACTGTCTACACCCCACCTTGTAAGTAATATGGTATTTATACCTTTATTCATTAAGGACTTTGATACCCTCAAAAAGAAAAAATTAGGCCTATCAGAAATAAAAATAACTGTATTTTTATGCAATGTTTTAATATCTTTAGCGTTAAGGCTATTAATAACTTTAGAATTATTATTAAGCCTAAAGTCATGTAGGGCTTTTTTAGGGGGATGCTTACCCTCAATGTTTGCCAAAATAAATTCTTTAATACTATCCTCTGTTAAAAGAATCTTTTTCTTATGTGTCATGGTTATTGTAGATGGAAAATTCTAATAACCCCAATAATTCGTTAGAAACGAGCCTGTTACATATTTTGAACTTTTTGTTATAGTAAATGGAATAAAAGATGTAATATTATCGGCCATGTCACAGTTTATTTCATCGTACTTAACTTCAATAATAACATTGGAAGGGCTCACAGAAGAGTTTAGCAAATTTGACTGTAAAACTTCCAAAGAATTGTAATTTATCGCATAGTCTACGGTTATCCTAAATTTATTATCATTAGACACATAATAATCTCTAGAGTAATGATTTAATAGTACGGGAGTTAACATCCTTAAAAAAGATTGAACAGTATTGGGAATATCTTGCAACAGAATAAACTGAGCCAAGTCGTTTGGGTTGAAATCATTCTCCACCTTAAAATAACCTTTTTTAAGAGGATAAACGCTCTTGGTGCCCAAGGAATTTTCCTTATGTTTCAATTCCAGCTTTGGAGATACAACCTTACCAAATTTTTGACCATACCACCTAATTCTCGGCTTTGTTCTTACACTCAAACCATCAAGATTCTCATTGACAAATTGACGATCAAATGTATCAAAATATATATTATTAATATTTCTTGAGTTATGTTGTTTTTTAAAAAATGCCGGATGTGAAGTAATTATCGAACTAACTGTTTCATAAGATACTCCTTGGATCATATATTTTTTTTCATATCTGTATGAGGGATTATTACTAGAACGCATAATTTATTTATATAATGTTGCTTTAAGATTGTCTGAATTTGATTTGTATTCATTACTATCAATTACTAACCTTGATTTTTCTTCAAGAAGATACTTATAACCCACTCTCATAAAATTAACATTTTCTGCGTTTATTTTACCTCCGTCATACTCCTTCTTTTTATTAAACAATGCAAGCCCAATGTTAGACTTTGATACTAATAAGTCTTCAATAGTTACATATGATGAGTCCTTTACGGCAATTGCAATACTTGCATTAGAAATCTTTACATCCTTAAGGTCGCCAACACTCCCCTCACCAAAACTAATACCCTTGTCATTAACGCTGTTAATGTACACATTATTAATTACTACAGAGCTTCCAGATAAATCAATAGCGTCTCCACCAGAACTATTAACAATGCCTATATTATTAAACACGGTGTTAATTATTTTTCCATTTGAAAAATCAGAATCTAAAGCATCAGATACAGTGTCTTCAAATAAACTGTCTTTAATAAAGTAACTAGAGTGAATAATATTTAGATAATCATCTCCAGATTTATTGTTGATAAAATTCACATCTTCCATATAGACTGGTGATTTATAGAACACCACAGAGGCAGTCATTCCAAAACCCTTTCTAGATATCTTGGACAATCCTTTAAATACAGTATTAGACAACAAGCTTTTATTGGGCGACTCTATTATTACAACCCCCTGCCCAGTACCATCTGATGATACAAATTGTATTTTATTATCCTTATTGCCAACAGAAATAATTGGAGAGTGTGAGATAATTGCAGAATTATTATTTAGATCTAAAATGGCGCCTGGTTCAATATTCAATTCATACCCTTTTGGTATTATCAAATCTGATGAAAGAACATGGGTACCCCTTTCAACATTAATGATATTGCCATCAAGTTTAACGAAGTCATAATCAATAAAATTTGATTTATTTCCTAAAAAGCTATTATTCCATTGCTGCATACTAAATGAGTTATATTTACTTACACCAGTTTCTTTAACTTCATTCGAGCCAAGCACTCTATACATAACATTAATTTCGTCATGCTTAATATTTTCATTATTAATCTTACCATTTGCTTTAAAAACAATGGGTTGATATTCCATTGGCTTTAACTCTTTTTTTCCTTTTAATATTTTTCTACCATTCTCAGGATAATATGGAATACCCCTTATAGAAAGAGAAAGTATTTCCATGGGAATGCTTTTTGTAGACGCCATATCAAGCCAAATATATCCATCTTGGACTCTATTAAAATTAGCATGCACCCCTTTATAAACGTCTAAAACATCTCTCAATACTTCCTGGTTGCGATAGAATTCCTTTTTACCTGTTTTTCCAATAGAAATAAGCCGCTCTATAGTACCTTTAGAATCATCACGCTCCCTATCAAAATTAAAATTAAAATAATCTTTTCTTAAAATATTAATAGTAGAGCTGATTTCAGCTTCAAATTCATTCCACAAGTTGTCTATGTATTCTTTTTTTGTAACTCTATTAAGCTCTTTTAAGTACATCTCCGTAAAATCCATATCATCAAACAAACTTGATAGAAACTTTCCTTTATTGTAATTATCATTTAATCTAAAAACGCGAGAAGTATCAACTCTACCCTGTGCCTCATTGTAATGATCATCTGGTACTGGCTCTAGTTTTCCGTCTATAGGATTGTAATAAAATCTCATATTATTAAAGCTAAACCCATGCCACGCACCTAATACATCAGTTACAGCAAACCACTTTGCCAAAGATTTTGTATTAAAAACTTCTGACGTACTAAGACTACCCTTCCTAAAGCCATCCAATAAGGACGCAGCTCTATCATACATATCTTTGTGATAATTACTACTATCGACCTTAAAATTAGAGAATGTTCCTATATCCATAGAATAATAGTAATCATCGTTGCCAGATGGCTCTCTATTCCATGCGGTCTTTTCATAAAAAAGTGGCTCTTGCATAAATCTGATAATAACCGAATCTTTTTTCTTGTTGTTCTCTAACATTACAGTATCCAAATGCTCGTCCATAGCATAAATTCCTTTACTGTCTCCATTTATCGCAAGCTCTACGAACTTATATCTTTTACTTATTAAGTTTTCACGCTTCATAACTTTCCTTAAAAACCATGTATGCATAAAGCCTCTTCTTTCAGGGTCCATTAGGGAAAAGCTCTTCATTCCATGGATTCTATTATTACCCTGTACTTTGACACGGAAAGACCATTTTTCACCTGACAAATGGTCACTTGCAACACCTCCCTTCAAACGAACTTTTATCTTAATATCATTATCATATTTTGCTTTAACATATTTATTATTCAACCCTCTTAGTGTGTTTCTTTCTAAAGCTTTATCTCTTAAAGACGATAATTCTTGATAGCTTGAAAAAGGCATGCTAATATTAAAAGCGTCAACATACTCACTATTGGATTTAATAAAGTTATACGGATAGGTGAGGACGGTTAAGGACATAGATAAAAAATTTTGTATTGAGTTATTTCTATAAGAATAAGCTCCGTATATAAAGAAGAGTACGCCAGTAAACACAATAGTAAAATTTCTAAAGTTAACAACTCTTCCGTTAAAAAACTTCTTTATAGTTTTAAAATATGAAAAGTTACTATTTTTTGATTTAATTTTCAATTACAAGTTCACCTTATTGTCAAGATAACTTACCTTTGCACCATTATCTATTTTAAGAATGTCGTTTTTTGTTTTTTCAAGGTTGTCCAATAGACTGAAGTTGACTGCAAGTAATATATCAACCCCCCCATTTTTTTCACCTATATAATCGTACCTTTTTAAATATACAGTGTCTGCATTTTGACTAACTATCTCAACTATATCTGAAAGATCCAGGCTTTCTTCTTTAATGCTTATTGACAACAAAGTGTCTTCACCAATTCTCTCAATACGTTGATATCTGCCTTTTAATGCTATTACAGAAAGTATTATAAATACAGATAAAATTGTTATTACTTTTTGGTTTGCACCAAGTCCTAAACCTATTGCAATAGTAAGAAATAAATATGATAACTCTTCGGGTTCTTTAATTGCAGCTCTAAACCTAACTATAGAAAGCGCACCAACCAAGCCTAAAGAAAGAGCTAATGACGACTTTACAATAGATATTACTAGCATAGTCGTCATCGCTATTATAATAAAGTTCTGCGCAAATGCAGTTCGATTTGATAGTGCTCTACTATAGCGTATATAAAAAATAGATACAATATAAGACAAAAAAATTGCCAACAATAAATTAACAATAAACCCTGTTAAATCAACATGAATATTCTGCATACCGATTGCCGCCATGTCCTGTATAGAATTTTTATCTATAAAACCTTCATTCATTTATCACCCCTATTAAGTAAATTTATAAAAAATTGGAATGTAGCGGATTTTCCCCACTACCTTCCTTCAGTCTTTCAATACCCTTAACATGATTATCAAGCGCGGTACTTATATAATGTTGAATTGGTAATGTACCCATCATAGTCTGAGCATCAAATGCTGGCGATGCCAAATAATTCATTGCATTCCAATATTTATCTGAATTAAAAATATCAATAAATCTTTCAGTTGTAAAATCACCTATATGAAGTTTTGAATAACGAGCATTAAAAAACATTCCTGATGGTGCTACCAATCCACTCCCACTAATTTGCAAAAGAAATGGAGGGCCATAAAATCTATTATACGATGGCTTTCCTTTATCATTAATTTTATCCCACTTTACAATTATCTTTGTTTTTTCTGTACTCAAGCTCTCAGCCTGCTCTAATAGAGCATACATTTGTTCATACTTACTATAATCAACTCCCAATGTTTGATATTCATCATCAGAGCAGTGCTTGATTACTGCATAGTCCACGCCCAAATCCACACCTAATTTAGCAAATGGAATAATCTCATCTTGAAACTCTGGCATTAATACCATTTGTATTCCGAGAGTTACTTCAAGATTATGTTTTCTCTTAAAGTCAACAGCATACTTAATATTTTTTATAGCCTTATCATACACCTCTGTATGTTCTGGACCTTTGTACATTATTTCTGCGTACCTCTCAGGCGTACCGGCCGCGACCGTAAATCTAATCCAACTCATATGTGGAAGAACTTGCTCACTCTTCTCAGGGCCCCACTCCCAAGCGTTAGTTGCATTTCCAGTATTTATGCCAAGTTCTGATGCATGCTGAATAAAAGGAACATAGGCTTTTGATAATGTACTCTCTCCATCAGATACAAGCGATACTCCACGCACTCCAATTTCTGCGAAATCATCTAGTAAATTTAAAGCATGATGAGTTTTAATACCGTGTCTTTTCTGTGGTTCTTGCATCATGGCATAACAAAATTTACACATTGAGCCACATGCCCTTGTTAAGGCCATATCAACTGTAACTGGAGCTATCCTCTCTCCAGATTCCCATGCATTAATCCTATCCATATGATAAGCCAATTTGTGAGAATCTAAAATTAACTCACCATCATTTGTCATAACTGATTTACTCATGATAAAACCTCAATACCTCTTAAATTTCTCAATGAACTCTTATCTCCAATAGGGTCGTGCCAAACAGTAATACCCTCATCCACATTAAGCTTCAAAAATTCTTCCATATCTAATAGTAAAGGCCCTCGCTCAGCTGCAGATAATGTATCATTAATTGAAACAGAAATTTGTCCTCCTTCACTAGCCTCAACAACATCAAGGTCAATACTGACATCCATATCACGCGAGAAATCTTGAATAGACTTTTCTACAAGACCTATTCTTTTATCTGCTGTTAAATTTGTCCACTCATCTCCTGGAATAGGGCTTGCGGTATTTGAAAATCTTACATCGATACCATTTATCATAATATAACTCCAACCTATTTTTTAATTAAAAAGGACCATGAAACTCCCTATTTGGAACATCTTTTGGGTCATTTGTTTTAAATATTTTATTAACCATATCCATGCTATCTTGTTGATCAAAATACTCTAACACATGCAAAGAAATTTGTTTGGCATCCTGATAATACTCATCAGCCAAATAGTGTGATGTTGGCACCACATGGTCTGGAGAAGTTATTCTTAATGGCGCCCTCTCTAATAAGTCAAAACTAGATTCTAAGACTAGAGCTATAATTTCCGCAGAAACCCCTCCAGTTTTCCATGCAGAGTCTACAACGACAAGGTTTTTTGTTTTAGAAACTGATTTTAGAATTGTGTCTAAATCAATGGGTTTAATTGACCTTAGATCAACAATTTCAACGTCTATTCCAACTTCCGAGAGCTTTTTAGCTGCTTTCATCGTTTCAATTGTCATTAATGAATTAGCAACAATTGTAACATCTAATCCATACCGTAATATCTGAGCCCTATCTAACTTAGAAGGATACGTTTCTTCAGGAACTGCATCTTCAATATGATGCAACCATCGATGTTCAATAAAAATAACTGGATTTTTATCTTTAAGTGCGGCAATTATCATCCCTTTTGCATCTTTTGCAGTGGCTGGTGTAACCACCTTTAAGCCTGGAATATGTGCAAAAAGTGCTTGAAGATTCTGTGAATGCTGCGGCCCTTGCCCCCAACCTCTGCCAACTATAACCCTGATCACAATTGGAACAGAAGATTGCCCATTAAACATATAATGCCATTTTGCTGCATTATTAATAATTTGATCCATTGCTAATAATGCAAAATCAATTCTCTGGTGAATCATAAGAACAGGAGTTCCATTTAATGCTGCACCAATACAGATTCCAGTCATTCCATTCTCTGATAATGGCATGTCAAAAACACGATTTTTTCCAAATTTTTCTTGCAATCCTTTAGTGGTTTCAAATATTGACTTTGGATCTGGCACACCTTCACCAATAACAATAAGATTAGAATCGTCTTTCATTACCTGATCAATACCTTCACGAATTGCCTCAGAAAATGTCAATTTTCTGATATTTTTATTGTGTGAATCACGCATATATATACCTATCCAGCTGATCTATCAATGGAATAGAACTGTTTTCTGCAAACTCAAACGCTTCATTAATCTCAGTATTAATGTCTTCTTCAATCAACTGAAATTGTTTTTCGTAATCTGTATTGTTTTTTACAATATGCTGTTTTAATTTTTCTATTGGACATTTATCTCTCCAAGTTGATAACTCTCCCGGTGGTCGATAATTAAGATGATCGTCATCATCTGGTCCACAATGCTCTAACCATCTATATGTTTGAAATTCAAAAAATTGCGGCCCATCACCATCTCTTGCACGTGTAATCGAATTATAGACAACCTCCATGATATCTAAAACATCATTACCTTCTGCGGTATGTGTTTGCAATCCATGTGCTTTAGCAATATCAATTATCTTTCTACTTGCCTGCCTTTCTTTTAATTGAGTGTACACAGAATAACCATTATTCTCACAAACAAAAATAACTGGTAATTTATGCAAAGTGGCAAAATTCATTGATTCATGCAAAACGCCTTCTTCAAAGCACCCATCTCCAAAATAAATAACAGAAACTCGCTTTTCACCTTTTAATGTTGCCGACCATGCATCTCCTACTGCCAATGGCACTGTACCTCCAACAATAGGAGTCGAACCCATAAATCCAACATCTAAATCAATAAGATGCATTGAACCGCCACGACCACCACAACAACCCGTTTCCTTTCCGTATAATTCAGCAATCATTTTCTTTAAATTTCCGCCTTTTGCAAAATAGTGACCATGAGAACGATGATTGCTATACACATGATCTTCTTTGGAGAGGCACATTGAAATTCCCACAGGAATCGCCTCTTGGCCAATACTAAGATGAACAGGGCATCGCATCTTCCACTCTGAATATTTTTCAGCAATAGCCTCTTCGATTTTTCTAATTCTTAATAATTGACCATAAATAGAAAGTAACTCTGTTTCTGCTTCTAGTAAAAGCTGCTGATACTGACTAGTCATTACACACCTAAATAAAGTTAATATGTTCTATTGTTTGATGGTCAATAGAATTAATATATCTATTAACTTCATCCATTCTACAATTTAGACGGCACTCTGAAATATCTAAATCATGTTTTACAAATTCAAAATTTTTCTTTCTTTTTTCGCCCTCCCAAATTTCTTTGAATGAATTATCGTGCACATTACCGACATTAAAACGATCGTCTAATAAAAAAGCACTACAACTAAACACTCTGCCATCAGCCATAACATATGCCCACAAGTTTGGTGTTGCATAGCATTTTTTATAACGCTGATCACTGCCCTCTATATATTTCTTCATTGTATTACCACGAAAAATTACTTGGAAATTATCAGATGACATATTGGTAAATTTTTCTTCATAATGAGCATATTTAGTATAATCAATACCTTCATATTTATGAGTTAAGCTAAACATGTGCTGTGAATACGGTTTAATGACAAGATAGTCAAGGCCAATTTCATCTCTACAAACACGAGCAAGTTCTTCCATCTCGCCAACATTTTCAGGCAGTAACATTGATTGTGCGCCCAACACAACCTTAAGTTTATGTTTATTTTTATAATCAACCATGGCCTTTAAATTCTTAATAGCTTTTTTAAAATCGCCTTTTTTACCCTGGTGAATCTTATGATAAGTCTCTTCTGTTCCAGCATTAATAGAGGCTTTAATCCAAGAGGTGTTAGGTAGCGCCCTTTCGAGAAAATCTTTCGGCAAGATGGTGCCATTAGTGGTAAATGAAACATCAATACCAGACTGTTTGGTTATTTCTGTCAATTCTGCAATGCGCTTGTATAGTAACGGCTCGCCCTCACCAGCATACATAATGCTCTTAACCCCAAGTTTACCCATTTCTGGAAGGCGTTTTTTCATCACATCAAAGTCTAGCTTCACTGGATTATACCCAAGATAATCCACAGCACAAAATGTACACCGATGATTGCACGCCCCGATTGGAGAGAGCTCCATGTATATTGGATATATACTCTTTGCTTTATCCCAATCATCGCCAGCATCTAGTATTGCTGCCACTCTTTGAGGGTGGTATGCTAGTTTATGACTTTCAATTCCGTATTTATCGCTCACTATACTTTCCTAATTTAAAATCTCTTCTATAAAAATACCTAGCTTCTCTTTAGAAATTGGTGTATTTCCAACCTCGTTTACAGCTAAAGATGCCATACAAGTGCCAATTGCCGATGCCTCTATCAGACTAGAACCAGAAGAGAGTGCTGCTGACATTGCTGCAAATAACGAATCTCCAGCGCCAGTTACATCAACTGGATTAATTGTTAATGCTGGAAAATTTTGTCTTTGAGGCGACTTTCCACCCTTATATGCAATAAAACCATCTGAACCGAGTTTGGTGAGTATATTTTTTGAATTAGTCTCTTTTAATATAGTATTAGAAATCCATTCGATACCATTCTCATTATCATCTAGTGCAATTCTAGCCTCTTTTTCAGTTGGTGTAATTAAGTCAAAACCTTTAAATTTAGTTACTTTACCAACTTGACTACTGCATTGTAAATCACCATAGAGTTTTATACTGTATTGCATAGACAAACTAGTAATTGCGTCTAATATATTTGGTGTTATCACACCGTAAACAAAATCACTCACCATTATTCCATCAATACTAGGTGCTAATTTAGTGAGAGAATTAATAATTTTCTTCTCAATCTCTATCGATATTTTTTGGTCCTTGATACGACTAACACGAAACAGCTTTTGGCCTTCAACCATGTACCGTGTTTTATATGTTGTAGGTTTCTCTTTATCAGTAAAAATGTCTATTTTAATATTTTGCTCTTTTAAGGATTCAGATACTATTTTAGATTGGGGATCGTCACCTACTACACTAATATAGTGACATTCAGCACCAAGCGCCCTCACATGAGAAGCTACAATTGCTGCTCCACCTATAAATTCACGATTTTCTAACTCTTTAACCACTAAAACTGGCGCTTCAGCACTCATCCCCAAAGCATCACAAGCGACATAGTTATCAACTATCGTGTCGCCAATAATAAGTAATTTTGATTTAGAAAATTTCAATATTCTTTTTTGTAGTCTATTTGCCGTTATTTTATGTTTTTTACATATTTTTTGGAATTGAGTTTTACTACTGTTCTCTATATCTACAACATTCCCATGCAGTAAATTAGCGTTAAAATAGTGAACCTCTCCAGCATGAAATACAACTTTTCCTGCCAGCTCAACTGCATTGATAGCTTCTTGTATTTGATTAGGTCTAGAGTGGGTATTTTCAAACTCCTTGCCTAAAACCAGTACATTAGGTTTTATTTTATCGATTAAATCTTTTAAAGTGCTCTTATTAAGAATTATTACCCCATTAACAATCTGCAGATTTGCCACACTTTCTGCTCTTTCATTTTCACTAAAGTGACTTCCAGATGAGCCTTTGTCTAATTCTGCATCTGATACAACTATAACAAATAATTCTTCCGCTAAAGTTTTAGCATGTTGCAAGTAGCGAAGATGCCCAGGGTGGATTAAATTAAAATGTCCGTAACACAATGCAATGTCGCTACTAATGTTAGCCATTACAGCATCCATAGGGATTATTTTATTCTGTGTTATCATGATTTTCTTTGATTAATTTTTGTATGGTGTTATTGAAGAAATTCTGTTGCCAAGCACTATCTTCATCCCATACTGGTTTTTCACATTCATCTGCCTGTGCTGCTCTTAACATTTGAATTGTGCCAATATCTCTGTGAATACCTCTGTTTTCCCATGTAGCAATTTTACCCATAAATTGAGGTAAAACTTCAGTAATAAAATCAGTTATTTCTGGATGATTAGCAATCCATTTAATAACTTCTGGTTCTAGTAAATAGACAGCTGCATTTGCCAAGTTGCTTGGTGGCTGCTCAACTTTTTCATGAAACTCAATCACCACTCCATTATTATCTAATTCTACGATACCACATGAAGATGGATCGGAAGATTGAAAAGTCATCATGGTTATAACTGTATTTTTTGGTCTTTGATTGTGATGATAGTGTAAAAAATCAGAGAAATAACAACAAGTCCAATTGTCTGCATGTGCTAGCATCACAGTGCTATCTTGAAAAAAATCTATATTCTCTCTGACAGTGCCCGCCGTACCAAGCAGCTCCTTCTCATAAACTGAATCTATCCACTCTTTAAATTGCGGCTGATTAAGAAATTCATCCACATATTCTGAAAAATAGTGGGTATTAAGTAAGACATTGTTGATCTTTGCCTCTTTTAATATGCTCAACCAATATTCTAATAATGGCCTACCTTTAATTGGCATTAAACATTTTGGCCAAATATCTGTCAGCGGTTTAAGCCTTGTGCCTAGTCCTGCAGCAAGTAGTAGTGCTTTTGTTTGTTTCAAAACAGCTAATCACCTAGGTATTTAAACCAGTCTTCAGTTGCTTCTGAGATCGAATCAGGACTCCACACAGTTGCCTCTTTCCAGTAATCGATGTTTTCAAGAATTTTCTCAATACCCTCTTCAATAGTAATAGTAGGATACCAGTTAAGCTCATCTTTTATTTTTGAAATATCTGCATAAGTACAATCTGGTTCACCTGGTCTTTTGGGAATATGAACTTTATCACCACCAAGTAGTTCTACAATTTTATTTACCGATACGGTAGTATCACTACCCACATTATATATTTTATTAGAGTGGCCGCTTTCAGCAGCGGCAATGAGTGCACTGACAATATCGGTTACATAAGTAAAATCTCTTGTTTGCTCACCATCACCCACTACCGTATAAGGCTTATTAGCAAGTTTTTGTGCTAAAAATACGCCAAATACTGCGCCATAAGTTCCTGATGTTCTTGATCTTGTGCCATACACATTAAAAAAACGTAATGAAATAGCTGGCAAATTGTACAATTGAGCCCAATGTTCAACCAACTCCTCCCCCATTCTTTTGGCTAAGGCATAAGGGTATTGTGGTCTAATTTCAGCATTTTCTTTTGTAGGATATTGATCTGGAATACCGTAACAAGATGAAGATGCTGAATAAATAAATCGTTTTACATTGGCGTGTCGTGCCGCCTCTAATACGTAGAAAGTTGCATCGACGTTAGAGCGAAAATAGCCTTCTGGATTTTGAATGGATGGCACAATATCAGCAAGAGAGGCAAGATGAAATACCCAATCAACCTCGTTAAATTCCTGCATCCAGTCACCCTTAACAGATAGATCACACTCTACTAACTGTATTTGTCCATCTACATGACTTAAATTCTCTTTACGGCCCGTGCTAAAGTTGTCAAGCACTACAACCTTGTGCCCCATGTTTAACAATTCATCAACCAAATGACTACCTATGAAGCCAGCACCTCCTGTTACAATTGATTTCAAATCTATCTCTCCTTGTTGTTATTAATAATATAGTCAATCACAGCAAGCAACCATACATGGTGTGTCATCTCTACTATATTGTATTGATCACTATCAACCCAAAGATTAATATCACCCAATTTTCTTAGCGGATTATTAGTAGAAAACCCTGTTAAGGTAACTATATCAACCCCTAAAGATTTAGCCTTATCAGCGCCAATTAACATATTTTTTGACTGCCCACTACTACTAATTAATATCAATAAATCGCCAGGATCAGCATAACAATCTAATGCTTTGCTAACCCAATTTTCATACCCGTAATCATTAGAAAAACAAGTTATTATTCCTGGATCGTTAAAATTAACTGCTTTTATGCCAACTGCATTAATACAGTCAACAGTTAGATGTCCTGCAATTGATGCACTACCACCATTCCCCACAAAAATAATTTTTTTATCCTTTTTGGAGGCACTAACCAGTAACTCCGCAAGATTTTTGAGTTGATAAGTGCGTATAGAAGTTAAACTTTTGTTAATATCTTGGAAGTATTTTTCAAAAAACATATATAACTATTAGGAATAAATTAGAAGATAAGTATAAATGATGATCTATACAAATTCTTATTAAAATAATTGATTGATTTTCTCAGTAGTAGGGTTTAGCACTACCCCTTTTTCAGTGATCAATCCTGTTACTAGTTCTGCTGGAGTCACATCAAACGCAGGATTTCGCACATTAACCCCTTCTGCCGCCCACTGACATTCACGATAACCTGTTACCTCCTCAATAGGACGCTCTTCAATAGGGATATCCTTGCCACTTATAATAGAACGATCAATAGTTGATAAAGGGCAAGCCACATAAAATGGGATATTATGCCTTTTAGCCAAAACTGCCACCATGTAAGTACCAATCTTATTAGCCACATCGCCATTACCAGCCACACGATCAGTGCCTACTACAATGGCATCAATCTCACCATGGCTCATCAAATGACCAGACATATTGTCAGATATTAAAGTAACCGGAATATTTTCTTGTACCATTTCCCAAGCAGTAAGGCGTGCACCTTGCAAAAATGGGCGTGTTTCATCGGCAATAACCGAAATCTTCTTACCTTCTTCAACAGCTGACCTAAACACGCCTAAAGCTGTTCCATGACCTGCAGTAGCAAGTGCACCAGCATTACAATGTGTGAGAACTCGTGCACCATCGTCTAACAATGCCGCACCATTACTTCCCATTGCACGATTGATTTGAATATCTTCTTTTTTTACTTCATGCGCTTCATCTAATAAAATATTAGCAATCTGTTTTGATGAACCTTGGGACTCATTCATCTT
>Ga0114933_10001018_pt1 | contig 32304 bp, 23 predicted proteins | sample 4SBtaG_FD_89691 | JGI IMG/M metagenome (GOLD analysis project Ga0114933, IMG submission 89691) | Deep subsurface microbial communities from Kolumbo volcano to uncover new lineages of life (NeLLi) - 4SBTROV12_W25 metaG | ecosystem: Environmental > Aquatic > Marine > Volcanic | place: Kolumbo... | reverse complement strand
GACGATCCTGAACGGCCGCGTCGGCCGCGCGCGGCGGTTCGCGACGCAGCAGTACGCGCTCGACCGGCTCAAGGGGCTCGGCAAGCGGTTCGGCGGGACCCTCAACGACGTCGTCCTCGCCCTGTGCGGGGCGGCCCTTCGCCGGCACCTGCTCGAGCTCGGCGCGCTGCCCGAGAAGCCACTCATCGCGATGGTGCCGGTGAACGTGCGCCCCAAGGACGACCCCGGCGGGGGCAACGCCGTCGGCGCCATCCTCGCGTCCCTGGCCACGCACGTCGCCGACCCCCGCGCGCGCATCGAGGCCATCATCGCCTCGACCACGGCGGCCAAGGACCAGCTCCGTGGCATGACCAAGGGCGCGATCATCCAGTACAGCGCGCTGCTGATGACGCCCCTGGGCCTCCAGAACATGACCGGCACGGCGGGGCGGACGCGCCCGGCCTTCAACGTGGTCATCTCGAACGTCCCGGGGCCCCGGGAGCCGCTCTACTTCCGCGGGGCGCGCCTGCTGGCCAACTACCCGCTGTCGATCCCGTTCCACGGCTACGGGCTGAACATCACCGTCAACGGCTACGCGGGCACCCTGAACTTCGGCTTCACTGCCTGCCGGGACGCCCTGCCCCACATGCAGCGGCTCGCGGTCTACGCCGGGGAGGCCCTGGAGGAGCTCGAGCAGGCCTGATCGTAATGCCCGCCCATGACGTTCGTCCTTGACAGGATCCCGCATTCGTCGATAGTGGCGCCGCGTCCACCAAGAAATGGGCTGGAGGCAGGAGCCGAAAGCGCACGACCGAATGCGGAGCGAGGTCGCCCGCAGGGCGGTGCCCCGGACGGGCGCCGTGAATGGGCGTTCAGCCTCCGTCGTCGATCGTCCGGGGCTGCAGCGGAGCTGAGCAGAGACATGCGGGACCTGAGCGCGGACTTCTGGCGAGACGACGGCGATGAGCTGAGCGGCGGCGGCGTGTCGCACGACGCCAACATCGAGCTCGTCGTGCTCGACCAGGACCACCCCGGGTTCCGCGACCCCCTCTACCGCCTGCGTCGCAACCAGATCGCCCGCGCCGCCCTCGATCACCGAGACGACGGTCGGCCGCTCCCCGAGGTGCCCTACACGGACGAGGAGCACGACGTCTGGCGCATGGTCATGGACCGCCTGCGCCCCCTGCACGCCGCCCGCGTCGTCCGCGACCTCGACCTGATGCACCACGTGGTGCGCCTCCCCGCGGACCGCATCCCGCAGCTGCGCGAAGTGAGCTCCCATCTCCGGGAGATCTCCGGGTTCACGATGCGCCCCGTCGCCGGCCTCGTGTCGCTGCGCACGTTCCTGCGCCGCCTCGGCGCCCGCCAGTTCCTCTCCACGCAGTACATCCGCCACGCGTCGCGGCCCTACTACACGCCCGAGCCGGACGTCATCCACGAGATCGTGGGGCACGCGCTCTCCCTCGCGCACCCGGGCATCGCGTTCGTGAACGAGCTCATGGGGTGGGCCGCGGAGTTCGCCGACGACGCCGAGATCCAGCGGCTCGGACAGGTCTACTGGTACACGATGGAGTTCGGCGCCTGCCTCGAGCACGGGCAGGTCAAGGCCGTGGGGGCGGGGCTCATGTCCTCCATCGGCGAGCTCGAGGACTTCGACCAGCGCGGGCTGCTCGACTGGGACCTGGACGTCATCGCCGAGACCCCCTTCGATCCCACCGAGTTCCAGCCCGCGTACTTCGTGGCCCCCAGCTTCGACGGCATGCTCGCCGACCTCGCCGAGTGGGTGACCACCGGTCGCTGGAGGCGCCCCGCCGCGTAGGCGCTCGGTCCCCTAGTATCCGCGGCATGCATCGCCGCCTCGTTCCTCTCCTCTGCCTCATCACCGCCGCCGCGTGCGTCGAACCGCCGCCTGCGGAGGTCGCGTGGCTGCCCGCCCCCGGCGTGATCATCGAGCGGGTCTCCCTGTACCAGGGCATCGAGCGGGACTTGATGGTCGACGGCGAGCTCGTCGAGGACGACGAGGTCCCCTTGGTCGAGGGCCGGCCCGGCCTCCTGCGGGTCTTCTACTCCATCGACGACGACTACAACGGCAACCGCGTCACGGGCCGCTTGCACGTCGGGGGGGAGACGTTCGAGTCCGAGCCCGACCGCCTCGAGGACGAGTCCGCCCAGCACGATCTCGACACCACCATCAACATCCCCTTGGACGTCGGCGACTGGCCCGGCGGCGACGCCGAGTGGTCCGTGGAGCTCGTCCAGGAGGGCGACTTCGAGCCGGGCGCGGGCGCGCGCTTCCCCTCCGAGGGCGACGCGACGAGTGAGGTCGAGGCCGACGCCAACGTGCTGCGGGTGGTCATCGTGCCCTTCTCCTACGAGGCCGACGGCTCCGGGCGCGTCCCCAACCTGGACGACGACCAGGTCGAGGAGATCCGCTCCTACTTCCACAAGCTCTACCCGGTCTCGGACGTCGAGCTGAGCGTGCACGACGTCATCCCCTTCGAGTCGGCGCTCGGGCCCGACGGGTCCGGCTGGTTCATCGCGGGGCTGGCGACGGTCCAGGCGCGCAACGACGCCGGCGACGGCGAGGACGTCTACTACTACGGCATGTTCAACCCCACCGACACCCTGCAGCAGTTCTGCTTCGGCGGGTGCCTGCTGGGCGTCACCCTGCTCAACGACGACCCCGCGGATGAGGGCGACCCGAACCTGCGCATCGCGATCGGCGTCGGCTTCAGCTCGCGCGCGGCGGACGTGGCGGCGCACGAGCTGGGCCACTCCCACGGCCGGCCCCACGCGCCCTGCGGCCCCAACGGCACGCTCCCCGACGGCATCGACCCCCGCTATCCCTACGACGACGGCGAGATCGGGGTCTGGGGCTACGACTTCTACGAGGACCACCTCGTGGAGCCCGACGCGACGGACATCATGGGGTACTGCGACGACCAGTGGATCTCGGACTACCAGTACCGGGCGCTGTACGAGCGCGGCCGGCACGTGAACCGTGGCTTCTGAGCCCGCGGGGGAGGCCATGTCCCCCGAACTGAAGGTCTGGCGGCACAAGATCTTCGCGGCCACGTGGCTCTGCTACGCGGCCATGTACTTCTGCCGCAAGCCCTTCAGCATCGTGAAGTCGGACCTCGGGGAGGCCCTCGAGTTCGACGCCACCGCCCTCGGCCTCATCGGCAGCGTCTACCTGATCGCCTACGCCGTCGGGCAGTTCCTCGCGGCGGGCGCCGGCACCCGGTTCGGACCCCGGCGCGTCCTGCTCCTGGGCATGGCGGGGACGATGGTCGCCAACGCCGGCTTCGGCGTCTCCAACTCGCTCCAGACCTTCTGCGTCTTGATGGCCCTCAACGGCCTCTTCCAAGCGACGGGTTGGGCGAACACCGTCGGCACCATGGGCGCGTGGTTCCGGCGCGAGGAGCGCGGGACCGTCATGGGGTTCTGGGCGACCTGCTACCAGGTGGGCGGGGTGGGCGCGAACACCCTCGCCGCCTACGTGTTGGGCGCCTACGGGTTCCGCTACAGCTTCTTCGCGGGCTCGGCCGTCATGCTGGTGGTGCTGACCATCAACGTCTTCTGGCACCGGAACAAGCCGGAGGACGTGGGGCTCTCCCTCGGGGACGACGAAGAGGAGGAGGCGGAGGCGGCGACCGCCGGGGGCGGCTTCCTGGGCGCGGGCTGGTCCCCGCAGGTGTTCCACACCGTGCTGCTGGTCGGCGGCTTCTACTTCTTCGTGAAGTTCATCCGCTACGCGCTGTGGTCGTGGGTCCCGTTCTTCCTCAGCCGCAACTACGGCCTCGAGGGCGACGACGCGGGGTACATCTCCACGCTCTTCGACTTCTTCGGGATCGTCGGCGTCATCGCGGCGGGGCACATCTCGGACACCTGGGGCCGGGGGCGTCGGGCGAAGACGTCGATGATCTTCCTGCTCGCGATGGGGGCCTCGACGCTCTTCCTCTACTCCGCCGGGCAGGTGTCGGTGACGTTCTTCGCCATCGCGATCTCGGCCGTCGGGTTCAGCCTGTACGGCCCGGACGCGCTGATGACGGGCGCGGCCGCTCAGGACATCGGCAACAAGCGCGGCGCGACCCTCGCGGCGGGCGTCATCAACGGCATGGGCGCGGTGGGCGCGGTGGTGCAGGAGTTCGTGATCGGGCGGATGTACGACACGTCCGGCGGCGACCTGGGCCCGATCCTCGGGCTCCTCATCGGCGCCTCCGCGGGCGCGATCGCCTTCCTGGCCGTCGTCCTCGTCCGCAACCGCCTGGGCCTCAGCGACGCCTGAGCACCCCTCTCGACGAATCGGAGATTCGTCGCCGGGGCCCCCGCGGTACCTCCTGGGAACTCCGCTTCACTTCGTTCCGCTGCGCGCGCTCGGGGCGCTTGCTTCTCGCCTTGCGCCGAGGCTGACGCCAAGGACCTGGGCCGGATCGCGACGACGGTGCCGAGCTCCCGGGTGAAGGCGTATTGAAATACGCCGAAGTCGGGGCGAGGGGCCGGAGGAAGCGAGGCGGTTCAGGGACTGGCGTCAGCGGCCGAAGTTGAGGCCGCTGGGGTCCCCGCCGTCGTTGCGGGGCGGGGGCGGGTTGCGGAACAGGAAGTAGCCGCCGAGCACCAGCCCGCCGATGATGGCGAACAGCAGGCCCGTCTCCATCCCGTAGGCGATCCCGGCGCCGACGGCGGCCGCCAGGCCCACGCCGCCGATGACCGCGGGCACGACCTTGCTGGGGGGGACGTAGTCCTCGTCGTCCGTGGTCGGCTTGCCCTCCCGGGCGAGGCGCTCGTCCTCGCGCAGGTGGCACACCTTGTACTTCTTCCCGCTGCCGCAGTGGCAGGGTTCGTTGCGTCCCAACGTCGTCTTCGATTCGGCGGACATGCGCTGATTCTCCTCCGGGGCGCGCGATGATATCAGCCGCGCAGCTTGCGTCCGATGCGGGCGAGCAGACCGTCGTCTCCGCCGGGCGGTGTGTGGCCCGCGCGCTTGAGCAGCCAGTTCACCTTCTTGGTGAGCCGACGCTGGTCCTGGGCGCCGATCATGGAGTCCACGATCTGCCCCTGGTGCACCAGGATGATCGTCGGGATCGATCGCACGCGGAACCGCCGCGACAGCTCGGGGTGGTCCTCGGTGTTCAGCTTGTAGAAGCCCACCGGGTGGTCCGCGTACGCCTCCGACACGGCCTCGTAGTGCGGCTCCATCATCCTGCAGGGGCCGCACCAGGGAGCCCAGAAGTCGATGAGGGCCGGGCCGCCCTCGGGGCCCATGACCTCGTCCAGCAGCTTCGCGGTGGAGATGGAAGTGGTGGCCATGCCTACCTCAGAGCCTCCGCCGTGAACGCCCGATTCTCACTCGCCGGATCCAGGGCGTGACGCACGATCGCGGCGGCGAGGTCCGAGGCGTGGATCGACCTCCACTTGTCGCGGAACGTGCCGGCCCCCAACGCGCCCGCCACGGCGAAGAACGCGTCGCCCATCACCTTGCCGAGGGCCTCTCCGGGCCGCGTGTCGTCCCGGTCGCCGTGGATGATCGCGGGGCGCACCGACGTCCACGGGAGGGACCCCGCTCGGAGCTCGTCCTCGATGCGCTTGCGGACGTCCAGGTACGGCCCGCGCGGTTTGTCCGCGCCCACCGACGACAGGTAGACGAACCGCGGACTGCCCGCCCTCGCGGCCGCCTCCAGGAGCAGGTGCGAGAGCCCGTAGTCCACGGCCTCGTAGCTGTTCGCGGCCGGGTCGTCGGACCGCGACTGGCGCTTCCGCGTCGTGCCGAGCAGCGAGAACACCAACGTCGGCTTCTCGATCTTCATGGTCGCGGCCATCGCCTCGGGGGTCCACGCGGAGGTGTCCACGCGCGCGCCCAGGGCCTCGAACGTCTGCGTCCAGTCCGCCAGCTTCGAGCTGTCGGGGCGTACGTGGGCGACGGTCTCGATGCCCTGCCCGCGGAGGACGCGCACGACCTCTCGACCCGTGAGTCCCGTGGCGCCCGCCACGAATGCCTTGGTCATGTCAGTGGATCCTCCGCTCGAACAGCCAGGCGAGGGCGTGCTCGGCGAACGCGTCCGTGAAGGCGGGGACGTGGCCCTCGCCCTCCATCGTCCAGAGCGTCGCGTCCGTGCCGCACCCGCAGCCCTCGGTGAAGTTCAGGACCTTCGTCTCGGCCCCGTCGATCGTGTTGACGAGGTCCAGGGGCTCGCCCTCCGAGGTCGCGGACACGTCGCACCCGCCGCGCTCGGCCCAGGTCACGACGCTGTCGAACGCGCCCGGGTAGTCGAAGTCGCCCTCGTACAGGACGTCCGGATCCTGGTCGCCGTGCACGTGCAGGACGCCGACGCCCTCGGTGGCGCCGCAGTCCGCGTCGTTGAGCCAGGTGGCGCCCGCGAGGGGGAGGATCGCCGCGATGCGATCGGGGATCTCGCACGCCATCCGGTAGCTCATGTAGCCGCCGTTGCTGTGCCCCGTGAAGTAGACGCGCGACGTGTCCACCCGGAACGTCTCGATCAGCTCGTCCAGGAGCCCCGTGAGGTAGGCGACGTCGTCCACGTCGTCGCCGTGGAAGTCGCAGCACGCGTCGGTGGCGTTCCAGTGCGGGCGACCCTCGGCGTTGGGGGTGCCGTTCGGGAGCACGAGGATGAAACCCTGCGCGCCGTCGACGTGGTCGCCGAACTTGAACAGGAAGTCCTGCATCGTCCCGCTCGCGCCGAAGCCGTGCAGCAGGAACACCACGGGGAGGGCGGTGCGGCCGTCGTAGCTGAAGGGCACGACCACGTCCGCGAGGCGCTCGTCGGGCCCGATCACCCCTGGGACGGCGGTCTGCTCGGCGTGCACGGCGCCCTCCTCTTCAAAGGGGCAGGGGCCGTCGTCCACCTCCTCGGAGGGGCAGGCGACGAGGACCGCGGCGCACAGGGGGAGGAGGCGTCTCATTGTTCTCCCAGCCACTCGTCGGCGCGCTGGAACGCGTCGTCGATCGCGAGCTCCACTTGGCTCGCAGCGAAGTCGTCGGTCACCCCGGGGATGGTCACGGAGGACCAGACGTTGATCCAGCGGATGGTCTCCGAAGGATTCTCGGGATGCTCGATCCAGAGCTCCGAGTGGTAGTTCTGATCGAACCAGTGGCCGTCCTCGGCGCCCGGCGAGCGCTCGTGCATCCAGCCCCGGATGAAGTACGCGAGGCGCCCGTCCGCGAGCTCGATCCACCGGTAGACCATGGGGAGGTCGTAGGGCAGGGACGAGATCGCCGACTCCTTCGTGATCGCGTTGCGGACCTCGAGGGTGTCGCACTCGCGGGCGACGAAGCACTCGACGTCGGTCACGAACTCGCGGTCGTAGCGGACGGAGGACTCGGACTGGACCGGGCGCTGGTCCACGAGGCGGACGGTCGTCACGTTGTCGAGGATCGAGAACGCGCTGAGCCCGGCGCCGCCCACGGGGTTCTGGTTCTCCCAGCGCACGCCGTCGGGCACGGGGGTGACCGTCGGCTCGTACCGGGGCGTCTCGAACGTGCGGTCCCCGCGGGGGCCGGTCAGATCGAGGTCCGCGAGCAGGTCGCCGAAGTTGGTGAACCCTTCGGCGAGCAGCGCGTCGTCCCCTTCGGCCTGGTCGAAGAAGAAGACGGCGAGGTCGCCGAGGTCCGTGGGGGCCTCCGGGCGGACGCAGCCGGGGAGGAGGATGAGGAGGATGAGGAGGGGGAGGAGGGTGCGCATGGAAACGGCGCGCAGGATACGTCGAAGCCGTATCGTCCGCGACGTGTTCGACTCGGCCCTGAGCGGTGTCCGCCTCCTGCTCGGCCGCGGCGTGCACCTCGGTTCGCTGCCGGCGGTCCTCGCCGCGCGCTTCGGGGAGCGCCCGGCGGTGGAGTGCGGGCTCGCCGTGCCCGGCTTCGGGGATCGCACGTCGTGGACGTACGCGGCGCTGGAGTCCGCCGTCGCGACGCTCGCGGGGGCCCAGCGCGCCGCGGGGGTGGGCGAGGGGGACGTCCTGCTCGTCGCCTTGCCGAACCGCCTCGACGCGCTCCTGCACCTCTTCGCCGCCGCCCGCCTGGGGGCCGTCGCCTGCCCCGTGAACGCCCGGCTGAAGCGCTCGGAGTTCGACGCCGTGGTCGTCGCCGCGGGGGCCACCGCCGCCCTCCTCGACGGCGACGTCCTCGCCCGGCTCACGGCCGACCAGCCGTGGGCCGACCTCCGTCTCCTCACCACCGAGGGGCCCGCGCCGTCGATCCTGGACGGCCTGGCCGCCGCCCCCGTCGCCGCCGTCGATCGAGACCCGGACGCCGTCGTCGTCACGCTGTGCACCTCCGGCACCACGGGCACCCCCAAGGCCGCCGCCCTCACGTCGCGCGGCCTGCTCGGGGGCCCGGGCCGCGTCCGCCTGCCCGTGACGCGCAAGCGCGACGGCACCGCCCGCTACCGCCTCCTCGCCGCGCTCCCGCTGTACCACGTGATGGGCATCGGGACGGCCCTGGGGGCCCTGTGCGCCGGGGCCGAGCTGGTCCTCCGCGAGCGCTTCGTGGCCGCGGACATCCTCGACGTGCTGGAGCGGGGGCGCGTCCGAGCTTTCGTGGGCGTGCCCACGATGTACGCCGATCTCGAGGCCGCGGGCGCCGAGAAGCGAAACCTGAGTTTTGTTCGACTTTGGGTGTCCGGGGCGGACGCCATGCCCGCGGACCGCGCCCGCCGGTTCCAGCGCTTCGGCGCCGTGGCCACCGTGGGGCGACGTCGCCTCGGCACGGCCGCCTTCGTGGACGTGTACGGGATGGTGGAGTTGTCGGGCGGCGCCGCCGTGCGCATCTATCCCTTCAGCGTGGCTGCCCGCTTCCACCTCCCGGTCCCCGCCGTCGTGCTCCCCGGCATCCACGTGCGCGCCGTGGACGAGTCGGGCGCCCCGGTGCGCTGGGGACGTCGCGGCGAGCTCCAGTTTCGGGGGACGTCGGTCCTGCGGGAGTACCGCGGCCGCCGCGACGTGGGCCCCGACGACGAGGGCTGGTTCGCCACCGGCGACTACGGGCGCGTGCTCCCCGCGGGCGCCTTCGTGTTCGCCGGACGCAGCCGCGATCGGCTGAAGGTGGGCGGCTTCTCGGTGTTCCCGGCGGAGGTCGAGACGATCCTGGAGGGCCACCCCGAGGTGGCCGAGGTGGCGCTGGTGGGCGTCCCCGACGAGCGCTTGGGGGACCGGCCGGTCGCGGTCGTGGTGCCGCGCCACGACACGTTCCCCGACGAGGCGTTCCTGCGCTGGGCTCACGAGCGGGTGGCCGGATACCGTCGCCCTCGGGAGGTGGTCGTCGTCGATGAGATCCCTCGCGGGGGCAACGGCAAGATCGACCGCCCGGGCGCGACCCGGCTGGCGGTGCAGGGCGGCGGAGGCCCCCGGTGAGCGGCATCTTCTATTCGCTCAAGACCCTCGCCGCGAAGGTCGACTTCACTCCCCTGCCGCCGACCCATGCGGGCGTGCTCTACACGGATCCGTCGCGCCGCGGCACGGCGCCCCTGGCCGACATCTACCTGCCCGACGACGGGGGTGCCCGCCCCGGCGTCCTGCTCGTGCACGGCGGCGGGTTCGTCATCGGCTCGCGCGGCATGAAGGCGATGCGGCTGCTCGCCAAGCACGTCACCGCCGCGGGGTTCGCGGTCGCGTCCATCGACTACCGGATGATCGGCCGGGGCGGGCGCCTCCAGGAGGGGCTCGACGACGTGGTCACGGCGATGCGCTGGTGGACGACGGCGGGGCCCGCCGAGTACCGGGTTCGTCCCGGGCCGGTGTCCGTGGTGGGGCTGAGCGCGGGCGCGACGCTGTCGTTGCTCGGCGCGGCGGAGGTGGGCCGGGACGTCGTGGGCGACGTGGTGTCCGTCTTCGGCCTCTACGACTTCGCCGGGATCAAGGGCCCCATCGGCGCCGCCATGCGCGCCTTCGTGATGTCGGGCCCGAAGGACTGGCAGTCGCGCTCTCCGCTGTTCGGGGGGCTCGACGTGCCCGTGACGCTGCTGCACGGCACCGCCGACCTCACGGTGCCCATCGAGCAGGCCCAGCGGCTGCTGGCGGCCCGCACGGAGGCGAACCTGCCCACCACGGCGCACTTCTACGAGCGCGCGCGCCACGCCTTCTTCAACTTCGAGCGCGTCGCTCCGTCGGAGGAGGCCATGGGCGACGTGCTGGCGGCCCTGCGGACAGCCGCCCGCGCCCGCGGGTGAGCGCTCGGAGCCCCCGCGGCCGGCATGCTGGGTGCACCGGAGACCGCCCATGAAGCGCCTGCTGATCCCCTGCCTCCTGTTCACCGTCGGGCTCGCCCTCGGCCGGGGCGTCCCCATCGCCGAAGCCGACGCGCGGGCGGCGCCGGTCCGGGCCTGCGTGGAGAGCGAGGCGTGGATCCTGGCGCTCGACGACGTGGCCTCCGACGCCGACGCCCCCGCGATCGAGTGGTCTGCCGAGGCGCGGCTCGCCGTGACCGACGACCGCTTCGACGTCCAGTTCTGGTCCGAGGCGGCCAACCTCGACGGGACCCAGCAGTGAGGCGGGCTCCGTGCGCCGTCGCCGCTCTGCTCGGGGGGCTCCTCGTGGGGTCGGCCTGCCCCGGACCCGCGGACGACTGCGTGGTCATCGACCTCTCCCTCGGCGTCCACGAGATCGACCGCCCCGAGGCGTTCGGCATGGTCGCCGGGACGATCGAGTTGGTCTCCGTGGATGACCCCGTGACCGTCGAGTACACGGAGGCGGACACCGGGGCGAACGTCACCGTCACCTACACCGTCGCCTCGGTGGAGAACTGACCTGCGCGTCGCCCTCCTCACCGTCGCCGTCCTGCTCTCGGGCTGCCTCGTGCAGCCGCCCCCGGGCGTCGACTGCTCCGGTCTGCCCGACAGCCTCGGCTTCGACCTCCTGGTCGGCCCGAAGGCGTACAAGGGCCTGCTGTTCGACGACTCGGGCGGCCTCCTGGGGAGCGACGAGCTGTCCCTGCTGCGCAGCGAGCGGGGCGAGGAGCCGACGGTGGTCCTGCCCGGCCTCGGCGAGGTCACCCAGCTCGACCGGCTGCCCGGCGGGGACATCGTCACGAACCAGGTGGAGACCGGCGACCTGCTCCGCATCACCCCGGAGGGCGGCCTCTCCGTGCTCGTGCCCAACCTGCGCGCGTACGCGGTGCGGGTGGGCCCCGACGGCGACGTCTACACGGCGGGCATCGACGGCATCTTCCGGGTGGACCCGGACACGGGCGAGCGCACGACCGTCGTCCGCGGCGACCCCCAGGGCGGCAAGGGGCCCCGCGTCCTCAGCTTCGAGCGGAGCGGCAAGCGCCTCTACTGGGGGACGGACGAGGCGGCCGAGGGGGGCCGCGTCTACTACGTGGAGATCGACGGGGACATCCAGCCCACCTCCGAGCCGACCCTGCTCGCGACCGACGTCGGCGGCGGCTTCCACGACGCGATGGGCGTGGACGCGTGCGGCAACGTCTACGTGCTGGACTGGTGGTGGAGCGCGCTGATCCGCGTCACGCCCCGCGCCGAGGTGACCGTGCTGCTGGACGTGGCGGAGCAGGAGGACGGCCCCCTCCACGGCCTGCGCTGGGGCTCCGGCGTGGGCGGCTGGGCCACGGACAAGCTGTACGCGCCGCGCCCCGCCACGCACGAGGTCTTCGAGATCGACCTCGGCCTCCCCGCCTGGCACTGGGAACCCGAGGACGGCTGATGCGGGCGACGGTCGCGTCCTTCGTGGTCGGTCTCTGCGTCGCGGCCCCGGCCGCGGCGGACGAGCTGGTCCTCGAGCCGGTGGAGGTGCCGGCGGCGGCGGGCGGGCTCTACCGGGCCGACGCGTGCCCCCGGGAGATCGTGTGCTTCCACGCCACCACTCCGGAGGAGGGGTGGGAGCCGTGGATCGTCCGCGACGGGCGCGCCGAGCTGCTCGCGGACCTCCGGCCCGGTCCCGAGGGCTCGAACCCGAGCGCCTTCGTGATGCACCGCGGCGTGGCGTGGTTCTCGGCCACCGTCGCGGCCGGTCGGACCCACCTCTTCCGCTACGACGGGCAGCGGCTGACGCTCGGCGCCATCGTCCCCGAAGGGGTCGCGGAGGTCCTGCCGCTGCCCCTGCTCGGCGGCGCGGCGTACTTCCTCCTCAAGGGCCCGGTCGAGCCGAAGACCCCGGGGCGCGCGCCGGAGGGAGAGATCGTGCGCGTGGGACCGGGCGGGCTGACCCCGCTGGGCGTCCGGGCGAGGTTCCGCGCATTCGCCCACGACTCGGCCGAGGGGCACGCCTTCGACGGCGGCCTGTGGCTCACGGGGGAGGACGATGAGGGCCGGGGGACCTTGTGGTTCTTCGACGGGCGAACGCTGTCGGTCGTCCACCAGGCCTCCACGCCCGACGGTCGCCTGGGGCGCGCGCAGGTCGCGGGCTCGCTGCTGGTCTTTCACGAGGTGATCTCGGGCGACGGCGGGAGGTCGCCGCGGATCGTCGTGCACGTCTCCGACGGGCGGCACGTCCGGCCCGTGCAGGGCTTCGACGACGAAGGGGGGCTGCGCTACCCCGAGGAGGCGGCGGCGCTCGGCGACGAGGTCTTCGTCGTCGCCTACCGAGAGGACGTCGGCAGCGAGCTGTTCCGGCTGCGAAGGGACCACCTAGAGCTGGTCGCCGACGTGCACCGAGGGGCTCCGGGCTCGCAGCCGAGGCACCTCACCGAGTTCGCGGGAGCGCTCTGGTTCAGCGGCCGCGACGCCCGCGGCTTCGAGCTCCGTCGGTTCGACGGCTCCCGGGTGCGCCTCGTCCGCGACTTCTGCCGGGGCATGTGCGACGGCTCTCCCTCCGGGCTCCGGGTGGTCGGGGACTCGATGTGGTTCTTCGCGAAGGACGGGGCCGGGGCCTCCCGGGCGTGGCGTCTGGGTCCGCCCAGGAGGCCCCCGTCGGAGCCCGTCGCCTCCACGGACCGTGCTCCTGCCCCCCGTCGGGAGCTGCGCCGCATCCACCGCGCGGTCGACCTGTTCGCGCCCGAAGGGACCTCGCCCCGCCTGGTCGGCTTGGGAGGCGTCCCCCACTTCACCAGCTTCGCCGCGACGGAGCGCGCCGGTCGTTGGGACCTCCAACCCTGGCGGATACAGGCCCGCGAGTCGGCGGTCGTCCGCACCCGCGCCCTGGGCGGGGACCGCACCGGGGCGACCGGGTTCCTGTCCGTCGGGGAGGCGGTGTGGCTGGCCCGAAACGGGGACGAGGGCCCTCGCCTGGTGCCCGCGACGGATCCCGAGGGCGCCGGCGTGGAGGTGCCCTGCGCGTCGGCCCCGCAGCGGTCGGTGAACTTCCGGGACGACGCGCTCTTTCTGTGCGAATCGGACTCAGGGCGTGCCCTGTTCGCCTTCGACGGCCTCGACGTGCGGCGATTGGCCGCCGCCGGGGGCGCCCTCGACGCGGCCCCCGGGGCGGTCGTCGGAGGGCGGTTCCACTTCGCGGGGCGCGACGAAGCCGGGCTCGAGCTGCACAGCTGGGACGGCCTCCGTGACCGCCGCGTCGTCGATCTGGTCCCCGGCCCGGGGGACGGGATCGACCCCGCCGCGCCCGTGGCGGTCGTGGGCTGGCGGGACGACGTCTGGTTCGTGGGGACGACGGAGGACGAGGGGGCCGAGCTGGTCCGGTGGTCCCCGAGCGAGGAGTCGGCGACCCGCGTGGTCGTGCGGCCCGGATCGGCCGACGGAGTCCTCGGCCCGCCCGTCGTCCAGCACGACGTGTTGTGGTTCCCCGGCGCCGCGGACGCCGTCGGCGCGGAGCCGTTCGTGATCATGAGCCCCGACGCCGTTCCGCGCCTGCTGGTGGACCTCAACCCCGGCCCGCGGAGCTCCTCGCCGTCGGCCTTCACCGCCCACGCGGGCGGGGTCTACTTCGCGGCCGAGGTCGTAGGCCTGGGGCGGGAGCTGTTCCGCGTGGCCGGCCGGGAGGGGGAGGTGGAGCTGGTGCGCGACCTCGGCGAGGGCGTCGCCTCGAGCGCGCCGCGAGACCTCCTGTCGCTCGGGGAGGCCCTCTGGTTCATCGCCGACACGCCCGAGGGGGCCGCCCTGTGGGTGTTCTCGCGCTGAGCGCCGGAGCCTTCAGCGTCGCCGGAACGCCACCGCGGCGAGGAGGGCGAGGCCGATGTACAGCGGGACGGCCTGGCGGATGAGGGCCGTGAACCCGAGGTTGATGACGGCCACCATCGCGTAGGTCGATCCGGCGACGCTGGAGGTCGTCGCAAGCCCGAAGGTCATCGGCACCAGCGGCTCCAGCTCGCGGTCCACGGCGAGCCCCACGCCCACCGGATAGAAGGTCCCCAGGACGAAGGCCAGGGGCGCCACCACGGCCAGCGCGGGCACGACCTTGACCAGCGTGGGGAGGTGGATGAGGTGTTGGTTCATGGCGTCCACGAGGGGCGGCGTGGCGACCACGAGCAGGGCCGCCGCGCCGGCCAGGAGGACGGGCGCCGGCGGTCGACCCGCGGCGCGCCGACGTCCCACCCACGCGGAGCCCGCGCCGTTGGCGAGCAGGAACCCCGCGAGCACGACCGCGATGGAGTAGATCGGGAGGCCCATGAACAGCTCGAGCTTCGCCATGAGGCCCACCTGGGCGAGCATGTAGGCGAGGCCGCTGCCCACGAACCAGATCGTGAGGGTCGGCGGGAGCCTGTGCCCGCCGCGGGATCGCAGCTGCAGGGCGAGGATGGTGAGCAGCGAGAGCGCGCCGAAGAAGAGCAGCGTGAACGTCTTCACCCAGTCCAGGCGGTACTCGATGGGTTTCCACTGCTTCGGCGTCGGGCTCCAGTCGAAGCTCCCGAAGTCGATGCGGGACTCGAACGGCCGATCGTCGGTCGGCACCCGGGCGGACGGGTCGGGGGGGGCCGTGGCGAGCTCCACCGCCTGGGGCAGGGAGCGCTGGAGCCCGTCGGCGTACTTCACCCACCGCTTGCGCCCGGAGCTGTCCCCGCGGGCCTTGGTGATGCGCTCGATCTCGCCCGGGCTGAACCCCGACGGCTTGAGGATCAGGGTGTCGTAGAACCGCCGCTTCTCCTTCTTCGTGCGCCCCAGGATGATCGCGGCCTGGGCGAACGGCGCGTGCCCGCGCTCGGCGAGGAGCTGCTTGAAGATCTCGAACTTGTGGTCGACGTTCTGGACGTTGAAGAGGATCGACCCCCCCGGCGCGAGCCGGTCGAGGTAGGCCGTCATGGCCTCCCGCGTGTCGAGGAACTTGCGGCTGTGGCCCGTGCGCGACGCGTGCTGCGAGCCGTTCGAGGCCACGAAGATGAGGTCGTACTTCTCGGGGTGGCGGTCGAGGAACGAGCGCCCCTCGTCCAGGTGCATGTGGATGTGGGGGAGCGCGAAGAAGTCGCGCAGCCGGTACCGATTGCCGAAGAATCCGCGGCTCATGGAGACGACGAGCGGCTGAATCTCCACCCCGGTGATGTCCATCGTCCCGCCCGCGTAGCGGTCGAGCTGGACCATGTCCTGGCCCGCCCCCGCGAACATCACGAGGGCCCGCTCCGGCTTCTCGTCGAGCAGGAACGGGAGCCCCTGCTGGACGGCGACGTTGGGCCTCCCGCTCACGCTGCCGGGGTCGTAGGCGATCACGCGGGAGTTGGAGATGCCGTCGTCGTGCACGATCCAGCTGCGGCTGCCCTTGGGCCCCTTGATGCGCAGGAGCGCGACCCGGGAGATCTCGTTCCACCGGTGGCGGACCTGCTTCACTTCGCCCATGGAGCCGTGGCGCCCCGCGAGGATCGACGGGTCCGGCCGCGCGGTGAAGACGACGTGCAGCCCCGCCAGGACGGCGAGCAGGGCGAAGGCCACGGCTCCCCCCCGCACGACCTTCCGGGGCAGGCCGGACAGGACCGTCGCCACGAGGGCGCCCTGGGCCGCGAGGAGCGCGACGACGACCACGGGCAGGTCCGCGAAGTGCAGCAGCACGGGCGCGAGCAGGCACGCGCCCGCGGAGCCGATGAGGTCCAGGGAGTACAGGCGCCCGATGCGATGCGCGCCCGCGGAGAAGGCCGTGGACAGGACCACGCCCGCCACGGCGAAGGCGGGCACGCACGCGGTGCTGAAGAGCATGGTCCGCAGCGCGTCGCCCAGGGGGTTCTGGTCGCGGTAGTGGATGAGCCCGAGCACGTGGTTGAAGAGCGCGAAGTCGAGGATCAGGCCGCCCGCGGTGAAGGCGAGCAGGAGCACGACGAGGCCGGGCAGGTGCGCGGGGTCCGGGTCCCGGGGCGAGAAGTGGAGGCTCATGGCCCCCAGCGCGAGCCCGAACATCGCCACCGGGATGGCCAGGAACGCGCTGACGTTGCCCAGGAAGAAGGGGAGCAGCCGGGCCAGCAGGAGCTCGAGCATGAGCGCCGTCATGGCGGTCACGGCCACGATTCGCGCGAGCTTGACGTCCCGACGCGCGGGGTCGCCGCCCTCCGCGAAGTCCCCCTCGGCGGCCCGGCCGCAGCGAGCGAAGAAGGTCTCCCGACGATTCACCGCGGGACGATGCCCGTCGCGGAGGCGGCGGTCTAGGAACCCGGCGCCGATCGAACCGCAAGCGCCCCAAGCGCGCGCAGCGGAACGAAGTGGAGCGGAGGTCCGGGGAGGTACCGCGGGGCCCCCGGCGGCAAATCTCCGATTTGTCGAGAGGGGTGCATCAGTCGAACCCCGGGGCGAGCATGGCGGCGAACTTCTTCGGGTCCACGACGCCCTCGGAGTCCATCCACGTGTTCGCTTCGGCGACGAGGCGCGCGCCCTCGTCGCCCGCGATCAGCGTGCCCAGCCGCAGCCGCGCCACCGCGACGTGCATGGGCATCCCCGCGGCGGTGAAGTCCGTGATGGCCCCCCGCAGCTGCACCACGGCCTCCTCGGACCGCCCTCGCATCGACTCGACGCCCGCGAGCAGGACCCGGGCCAAGCCCCCCGTGAACGGGTTCCCCTCCCTGAGGATGCGCCGCGCGTCCTTCTCGGACAGCGACAGCAGGCGGTCCGGATCCGTGCCCGCGTGGGCCGCCGCCAGGGCCGCGCGGACCCGCGACGTGAACAGCTCCGAGCGCCCGAGCTGGGCCCGCAGCACCAGGGATCCGCGCACGCGCGGCCACCGCCCCTCCACGCGCTCCCACGCCGACCGACCGGCGCCCCGGTAGAGGTCGATCATCGTGCGGGCCTCGAGGAAGTAGTAGTGCTGCATGAGGAAGCCCTCCATCGTCCACCCGCGCTCCGCGACCTCGATCTCTCGGGTCGCCCGCTCGGGGTCCCCCGCCGCCAGCCAGGCCAAGGGGCCGAGCCGGCTTCGGCAGAAGGTGCCTCCGTAGTTGTCGCCGCGCTCCTGGGCCAGCGCGAGCAGCTGATCGACGTTGGACTGGAGTTCGCCGATGCGGCCGAGGTACAGCAGACAGCCCGCCCGCAGCTGCTTCGCCCGGCTCAGGTCCGACGCCACGCGCTCGCAGCGCTCCTGGAAGATGCGGACGGCCTCGTCGCAGTAGGCGTAGGCGCGATCCCACTCCGTCATGAGGAACGACGCGAAGCCCGCGCCGTAGCGCGCGATCCCCTGGGCCGTGGGCCGCTGGATGCGGTCGGACAGCTCGAGGGAGGTGCGCGCCAGGCGGTGCGCCTCGTCGGCTCCCTTGCGCCCCTCGAAGGCGGCGGCTCCGGCGGCGGCGGCCAGCGCGCGGACGATGCGGAACGGCTCGCCCGCGTCCAGCGCCCTGAGGAGCTGGCGCTTCTGGAAGTCGGCGGCGGTCAGCGGGTCGACCAGGTGGAGGCCCACCGTCACCGTGCGCGCGGTGTCGATGGCGAGCAGGTCCCTCGGGGCGACCTCGTCCTCGGCGCGCTCCTTGAACTTGAGCCCCCGGACCCGCAGCCGGACCATCTGCCAGACGATGGACATGAGCTTGCTGCGCGGCGTCGCCGCCATCTTCATGCCGAGGGCGCCGAGGACCGATCGCAGGACCTCGAGGCCCGTCTCCAGCCGGCCCGAGAAGAGGAACTGCTCGGCGGCGCGGCGGCGCAGCTCCAAGGCGCCCAGCTCGTCGTCGTCGCCCAGGTGCTCGGCGGCGGCGAGGAACGCCGTGCCCGCCTCGGGGCCTCGACCGTCGTTGGCGAGCGCGTCCCCGAGCGCCCCCTGGAGCCGCATCGCCTCCATGCCGGTCACCGGGCGCAGCTCGAGCGCGCGCCGGTACAGCTCGGCGGCGCGGCCGAAGGCCAAGGTCTCGGCGGATTGGGCCGCCGCAGCGATGGCCGCCTCGCCCGCCGCTTCCTCTCGCCCCGCGCCGTCGAGGTGGGTGAACAGCAGCTCGGCGTCCGCGCTGCCCGACGCGGCGAGGGCGTCGGCGAGGGCCGCGTGCAGCTCCCGGAGGCGCTCGGGCGCGGTGCGGGCGAGGACCGTCTCGCGCACCCGATCGTGGTACGTGTCGGTCACCGCGGCGTCCCCCGAGCCCCCGGTGCGGAGCAGGTGGGCCTTCCGGAGCAGCTGCAGGATCGGGTACTCGGCCTTGCCGAGCCCGCTCGCGGTGGCGACCACCGGGCGGGACAGCGGGCGGCCCGCCACGGCCACGACGTCCAAGAGGGTCCGCGCCTCGGGGGGCAGGGCGTCGATGCGGCGGCCGAGCGCGCCGTCCAGCGTCACCCCCTCGGGGCTCAGGGAGCCGGGGTCCGAGACCCCCGCCTGGATCGCTCGGACCAGCTCGAACACGAAGTAGGGGTGGCCGCCCGACTCACGCGCGATCGCGTCGGCGCGATCCCGGACCGAGGAGTCGTCCGCGGCCACCAGCGCGTCCACCAGCTCGTGGACCTCCGACTCGCCCAAGGCCTCGAGGCGGACGTCGTGCACGTGCACGTGGCCCTCGAACTCGGCGGCGGCGGCGCGGAAGCTGCGGATGGGCCCGTCGTCGTCCTCGTTCTCGGAGCGATAGCCCGCGATCAGCAGCATCGGAGGCGTGTCGGGCGGCCGGAGGATCTCGGTGAGGAGGGCCACGGAGTCCGAGTCGCCCCACTGGAGGTCGTCGATGTGGAGGATGAGGCCGGTGCGGTCGGCGAGCCGCCCCAGGAGGTCGCGCAGGGCCGTGAACCCACGGCGCCGCAGCTCGATGGGGTCGGGGACGATGGCGGACCGCTGCACCGCGTCCGCGATGGCGCTGACCTCGCCCAGCACCGGGAAGAGGCGCGTGAGGGCGAAGACGTTGCGCGGGAGCAGGATCTCCACGTGCTTGCGCGGCCGGCGCCGCAGGTAGCGGGCGAGGTTGTCGACCAGGTCGTCGAACGCCTTGTACGGCACCGACTCGTTCTCGTAGCAGCGGCCGCTCAGGTACACGAGGCCCTTGTCGCGGATGCTCTCCACGAACTTCTGCACGAGGATCGACTTGCCCATGCCGGACCGGCCGCTCACGAACGCGACGTACGCCCCGGCGCTCTTCCCGCGGTCGTAGCCGGCGCGCAGGATCTCGAGCTGCGACTGGCGCCCCACGAAGGGGAGGGAGCCGCTCGAGTCGAAGCTGTCCTCGACGGACCAGCCGCCGGTGGACGCGGGCGGCGCCCCGGAGCTCTCGAGGGAGTCGGCGTCGGCGGATCCGGGGGCGGTGGCGGTGCTCCCGGTGCTCGCCCCCATCCCGTCGGGCACGCCCACGAAGCTCTGGGACCCGAAGCTGGACTCGCCGCTGTCCCACCGCCGGGTGGACCCCGTGTTCTCGTTCAGGGTCTCGCCGCGTGCCTTGGCGAGGTCCCGCAGGACCTCCTGGATCCGGGGCCCCGTCGGTCGCTTCTCCGGCTCCGGCTCCAGGAGCGAGAGGCACAGATCCGAGAGCTCCGCGGGGATGTCGGGATAGAGCTCGGCGGGCGGCTTGGCGGTGCCGCGGCGCTTCTCCAGGAGGATCTCGTGGAACCGGCCGCGGTAGGGCAGGCGGCCGGTGAGGGCGCGGTACAGGATGACGCCGACGCTGTACCAGTCGGACGCCTCCGTGAGCTCCTCGGCCTCCATCTGCTCGGGCGGCATGTACGCGACCGTCCCCACGACGGTCCCGTCCCGGGTCATGTCCTTCTCGCCCACCTCGGTGGTGAGCCCGAAGTCGAGGATGAAGACGCGCCCGTCGTCGTCGACCATCACGTTGCTGGGCTTGATGTCGCGGTGCAGCTTGCCCGCCTGGTGCAGCGCGAGGATGCCGTCCGAGAGCTGGAAGAACGCGCGCAGGGCGACGCCGAGGTTGCGCGGGGCGGGCGGCGTCTTCAGGCGGATCGCGGGCTGCGTGTCCTTGGGGGAGTCCTCGGCGTCGGAGTCTGCGCGCTCCCGGGCCGCCTCCTCCTGCTGCTCCTTGATGTCGGGACGGACCCAGTCCAGGAACGACACGCCGTCCACGTACTCCATCGTGAAGTACCAGGTGCGGCCGTCGGAGAAGAGCTCGTACAGCTCGATGAGGTTGGGGTGCGAGAGGTCCGTGAGGGAGCGGAACTCCTTCTTGAATCGGTAGAGGCGGGACCCGTCGAAGTTCTTCAGGGTCTTGAGCGCGACCTTGATCTCGCGGCTCGTATCCCGCGCCAAGTACACGACCCCGGTGGCCCCCGTGCCGAGCCGGCGGACGAGCTCGAACCGGTCGCTGATCTGCGGCAGGTCGTCGATCGAAGAGTGCAGCGGGCCTCCCGGAGCCGTCGGTGGAGGGCCTCCTCGACCCTACCGCCTCCGAATCATACGATCCCGCGCGCGCTCCGGTCCTCCGGCGAGCGCGGCCCCGGGCTCAGGGCACGAGGACCCGCTCGATGCCCAGCAGGCGGAAGTCCGTGTCGCCGAGCCCGACGCGCAGGCGGTCCCAGGTCCACACGTCCTCCCCCGCGTGGCTGACGGTGATCCGGCTGGGGGCGCGGACGTAGGCGTAGTTGGAGTCGTAGCGCTCGCCCCAGTAGACGAACGTCGGGCCCGCGTCGTCCACCAGGGGCCCGAGGCGAGTGCAGGAGGAGGTCTCGCTCCCCACGATCGCCTCCACGCCCGCCGCCTCCGTCGGGTCCGAGAAGGGGTCCGAGCCGGGCTCGGCCAGGGTCGCCGGATCCACCTGGGCGAACCGGGCCTCGCCGCACCACGCGCGGGGGGCGCCCACCTGGAGGAGCGCGGTGCTCCCGATGCGGCCGCCGTCCGTGCCCGTGGCGCCGAAGCGGACGTCGGCGAGGTAGTTGCGGCGACGGAGGTTCACCACCGGCTCACTGGTGCCGTCGCCGGGGCGGTACACGAGGACGCCGCGGGGCAGCTCGTTGGGGTCGGCGTAGACCATCGCGCCCTCGATCGTGAGGACGATCTCGAGGTCCCGGTCGCTGCGCGCGACCTCCAAGGCCACGGGCGTCGACGCCCAGTACTGCTGGTCCTCCACCCCGAACAGCTCGCTCATGGACGGCAGGGCGTGGAACGTCGGCTCGGCGTCCGGGTCGGCGACGTCCACGCGGACGAGGCGCATCGTGTCCCACTGGTCGCCCCCGGTGGCGATCCAGACGACGTCGGGGTCCTCCGGGTCGGCGGCGAACCGCGCCTCGTATCCCTGCAGCGGGAACGACCGCCCCGAGAGCAGCTCCACGTGGTCCCACGACATGCGCAGCACCTCGACGGTCTCCTCGGTGACGGCGTTCGCGCGCCACACGCGGCGCTGCCACACGCTCGGCTGGTAGTAGGCGGTGTCGTTGCGCTGCGCCTCGACCACCAGCAGCGTGCCGTCGGCCCCCGGCTCGAAGCGCTCGAAGAGGAGGCCCGGGTCCTGGAACGGGCGCTCCAGGGAGACGATCACGCGCCCCTCGAGGTCCACGACGTCGAAGCGGTGGCCGTTCTCCACGCCGAAGTCGTCGTCCCAGCAGTCGTCGCAGGGCTCCGGCCGCCACGCCACCGCGAAGTACTCCTCGGGCAGGTTGCCGGGGTCGAGGCCGTCCCAGGGGCCGCGAGCGCCCCCGCCCGACGAGTCCCCGGAGCCGTCCCCGGGCGAGTCCGCGTCCGCCCCGGTCGAGGGGACGGTCGGCTCGTCGCCGTACTCCGCGGGGGCCACGGGCTGGAGGTTCACGTCGGAGCACCCGATGAGGAGGGCTGCGGGCAGGAGGCCGAGGGCGAGCGTCTTCATGCAGACAGTCTCCGCCTTCGGCAGCATCACGTATATCGATGTTGTCTGCGCTGTATTGGATGGCAGCGCGATACAACGAGCCTCAGGGAGCGGCGGCGATCCGCACGGGGACGGCGAAGGCGGCGTTGCCGGTGAGCTCGTCGATCCTCAGCTCATCGGTGAGATCGTTCACGGAGACGCCGGGGTGCTCCGCGGCGACCGACATCCGCGTGCCCTCGCGGCCGTGCCCCCAGCCGTGGGGGAGGCAGACGACGCCGGGCATCACGTCGTCCGTGACCTCCACCGGCGCGGAGACCTCGCCCACCCGGGAGGTGAGCACCGCGCGGTCGCCCGTGGCCACGCCGATCCGCGCCGCGTCCGTCGAATGCACCAACAGCGTGCAGCGGTCCTTGCCGCGCATGAGGGTGGGCAGGTTGTGCATCCACGAGTTGCAGTCGCGGTCCTGACGACGGCTGATGAGCACCACGTCGGCCGTCGCCTCCAGGGCGTCGAGCCGCTTCAGGTCGGCCACCAGCAGCTCCGGCGCGACGTCGATGCGGCCGTTCGGCAGCCGCTTGGGGAGCGTCGGCTCCAGCGGGCCCAGGTCCACGCCCGACGGCGACTGCTTCAGCTTCGCCACCGACAGCTTCCGCCCCGACAGCCGCAGCCCCAGGTCGACGATGGTCTCCGGGCCCAGCCGCCCCCGGATCCACCGCTCGGCCCGCGCTGCGAGGCCGTCGCTGCGCAGCGCGCCCAGCCGCGTCTCCAGGGAGTGGAGGATCTGCCAGTCGTGGCGGCCGCCCTCGGGGAAGGCGAGGACCGGCTCGTTCCACTTCGCCGTGTTTCGCACGGAGAGGGCGTGGAACACGAGGTCGTACTGGCCGCGCTCCAGCGGCGACACGGGGGGCAGGATCACGTCCGCCTGCCGGGTCGTCTCGTTGATGTAGGGGTCGATCGCGACCTGGAAATCCAGTCCCCCGAGCGCCGCCTCGATCCGCCGCCCGTTGGGCGCCGATAGGACCGGGTTCCCGGCGACGGTCACCAAGCCCCGGACCCGGTCGTCGCCGTCGGTGTCCATCTCCTCGGCCATCGTCGCGGCCGGGTACTCGCCCAGCACCGCGGGCCTGCTCCGCACCCGCGTGGTGCGTCGGCTGATGCTCCCCGCGGCCAGGCCGATCGAGGGCGGCGCCCGCAGGATGTCGACGGCGGGCGTCGTGAACAGCGCCCCGCCCGGGCGGTCGATGTTGCCCGTCACCAGGTTGATGGCGTTCACGAGCCACTGGCACACCGCGCCGAAGGGGTGCGTCGACACGCCCATGCGCCCGTAGACGACCGCCGTCTCGGCCGCGGCGAGGCGCCCGGCGAGGCCGCGGAGCTCGGACGCCTCGATCCCGCACAGCTCCGCCGCCCGCTCCGGCGTCCAGGGCTCCACGGCGGCCCGCAGCGTCTCCAACCCCACGACGTGATCGGCGAGGCGTCCGACCCCGGCCTCCTCGTGCGCGAAGAGCGTGTGCAGCACGGCCGCCAACCAGGCCGCGTCGGTGCCGGGTCGCACGAAGTGGTGGGCGTCGGCCACGCGGGACGTCTCGGTGCGGCGCGGGTCCACGACCTCCACGCGCCCGCCGCGACCCTGGATCGCCTTGAGCCGCTTGCGGACGTCCGGGGCCGTCATCAGCGACCCGCCGCTCGCCACGGGGTTGGCCCCCACGACGAGCAGGAGGTCGGTGCGGTCGATGTCCGGGATCGGGAGCATCAGCTGGTGCCCGAACATCTGCCACGCGACGAACTGGTGGGGCAGCTGGTCCAGCGACGTGGCCGAGAACCGCGTCTTGGAGAGCATGCGCGTGAACGCCGGGGCGAACAGGACCGCCCCGTAGTTGTGCACGTTGGGGTTGCCCAGGTAGCTCGCGACGGTGTCCCGCCCGTGCTTCGTCTGGACGTCGTGCAGGCCCTGCGCCGCGAAGTCCAGCGCGTCGTCCCAGCCCCGGGGCTCCCACCGATCGCCCACCCGCACCACCGGGGTCCGCAGCCGGTCCGGGTCGTCGTGCAGCTCGGGCAGCGCGAACGCCTTGGGGCAGATCCCGCCCCGGCTGAGGGGATCGTCGGGGTCGGGTCTCACCCCCAGGACCTCGCGCCGGTCGGTGTCGGTCGTGACGAGGATCCCGCACATGGCTTCGCACAGGGGGCACGTGGAGTGACGAACGACCGACATCGCGCCAGCCTACAGGGTGTCTCTCCCTCGCCGTCGTCCGAAGCCGCCCAGGAGCACGAGGCCGGGCCACGCCATGACCGTGTCGTCGTCGCAGCCCGCGCAGGAGTCGGTGGCGTCCACGGGCGGCGGATCGTCGTCCTCGAACACCGGGGCCGGGGGCGGATCGGCGGCGCTCATGTCCCCGCACGGCCCGTCGATGGTCCCGGGATCGAGGTCGATGCAGAGGTCGTCCCAGCTCGGGGCGACGTCCCTCTCCCAGAACTCGATGCGCAGCGTGCCGATCCCGCAGAGCTCGTCGTACGCCTGGGTCCCGGGATCCTCCGCCCGAATCGGCGGGAGCGACGTGCCGTCGAAGCACTGCGGGGTGACCGCGGCCTGGCCCCCCGTGAACCCGTCGAGGTCCACGGAGCGGACGCAGAAGGGGTCCTCGAAGTGCACGACGTGGACCGCCAAGCCGCCCGCGGCGAGGTCCTCGGGATCGCCCTCCTCGGCGACGGCGGGCACGGGAGCCTCGGGATCCGGCGCGCCCAGCTCGACGCTCCATGCCGCGTAGGCGAGCGACAGGTCGTCCCCGCTGCGCAGAGGCTCCCCGGCGTGATCGGTCTGGAAGTCGATGAGGCGGAAACACTCCGCGTGGGCGACGCCCGGCAGGACGACGGTCAGGGCGACGAGGGCGGGGCTCAGGCGCGGAATCGGCGTCTCCCGACGACCAGGAGCAGGAGGAGGGACCAGGCGCCTCCAGGGGCCGCGGCCGCGCTGCACGTGGGCGGGTCCGAGTTCAGCGTCAGGACGTCGCCGGTGCTCCCGTCGCGCGGGATCGGCGCCCCGCTGCCGTCGTCTTCCTCGAGGCACAGGCAGTCCCAGGCGCCCTCTTCGTAGATGTCGATCATGATCGCGTCGACGCCGCAGTACCCGTGGGTGTCGACCCACTGCAGGCCGTTGGTGCCGAAGCCGTCGGCGTACGTGGAGAAGACCCAGTCGCTCTCGCTCGGGTCCTCGGGGTGGTCGTAGAGGAGGAGCTGGGCGCCGAGGTCCTGGTTGTTGGTGCCCGCGCCGAAGCCGCCGATGTCGACGAAGCTGGCGCCCCACACGCACATCGGCTCATCGAACGTCAGCCGGTACCAGGACGGCTTGCCCTCTTCGCTGCGGACCGAGTTGCCCATGAAGTGGTTGTTGGGGGCCGCGCCGTCGGCCGCGCCGCCGATGCCCCACCCGGACCCGCCGAAGTCGACGTGGGGGCTGCCCAGGTGCTCCATGCCCACGGGCGGGTTCGCCGTGTCGAAGGCATACACGGGCAGGGACGTCGCCATCGACTCGTCTTCGAACAACTCGATGTGGACGCCCCACTCCGCGTACGCCTCCGAGACGTCGGCACCCGGCGCGATGGCCTGTCCGCGAGCGTCGTGATCGAACTCGATCATCTTCTCGCAGGCCTCCTCGAAGTGATGGATCAGCTCCCCGTGCGTGTCGAAGGTCTCGCCGTCGTGATCGTGCGAGTGGCCGCCGGCCCACGCGACGGCGGGGACCAGGACGGCGGAGGCGACGAGGATTCGACGGTGCATGGGGGTCTCCGGGCCGACGGATCGGCCTGAGACCAACGTATCGAGGGGGGGGCTTTCCCGTCCTTCCGAGGCCTTACCGACCCTTTCAGCGGATGAACGTGGGGAGGTTCGGGAGGCGGATCGAGGGGCCGAAGCCGGCGTCCGCCGAGAGGTCGGGGTGCGCGTCGGCGGTGCCGTCGGACGCGGCGTGGTCGGCGGGGTCGAAGTCCGGGCGGACCTCGTGGGTCCGGGCGTCGGTGGTCGCGAAGTGGGCGACGGTGCCTGCCGCGGCTTGCACGCCGGCGACGAGGTAGAGGGCGCCCAGGACGGCAGCGCAGCCGGCCACGAAGGCGGCGAAGTTGGAGTTGCGGGCGGTGGTGGCGCGGAACATCGGGGTCATTCGTCTCTCCTGGTGAGAGGTACGACACCCCGGGGTCGCTATTGCGAAAGACCGAACCGATTCCGGCGGGTCGCTCCCCACGGGAAGACGAGCAGCATCGCGACCGCAGGCGCCCCTCCGCAGCCCGCGCAGGCGTCTTCCGCGGGCGGCGGCTCGGCGGGGGCGGGCCCGATCGTCAGCGTTGCCGAGGCCCACCCCTGAACGTCCGCGCGCGCGACGGGGGCCTCCACGTCCCAGCCCGGCCGATCGAGCGTCGCCTCCGCCGCCGTCGCCGTCACGAAGACCTCCAGCACGTCGCCCTCCACCAGGTCGGAGACGTCCACCTCCACGTCGCCCTCGCCCTCGGCCACCACGACGCCGTCGACGCGGACCGTCATGGAGGCGACCCCGTCCGGGTGATCCCCCGTGAGGACCCAGCCTTCGGTGCCCTCGGGCAGCGCGGCGGGGCCGTCGATCGTCGGGCGCTCGGCGTACGGCGTGGTGAGCGGGTCGCCCACGTAGAGGTTCTGCCAGTAGAGCCAGCGCTGGTTGAAGAAGAAGGACTCCGCGAGGTTGTAGCCGGCGGTGTAGAGCAGCAGCGTCCCGGCGTTGGGGAACACGGGGTTGAAGGGCTCGGCGACGGTCCCGTGCACCCCCGTCGCGCCCGCCCGGACGAACCGCGCGATCGACGTCTGGGACTCGGCCTCGGGGCAGGTCTCCCCGCAGAACCAGTTGGCGGGGACCGCCCCGTAGCTGGTGAGGTTGTCGACGATGGCGCCCGGCACGTAGGTCTGGCCGTCGATCGCGTCGCGCAGCTGGGCGGCGCCGGTGAAGTAGGCGGCGACGTCGTGGCCCGCCAGGGCGTCGTCGTGCTCGGGGAGCCACGGCGCGTTGAAGCCCGCCCCCGACAGCATCCGCGACGTGTACTCGGCCTCGGGATCCCGCGCGCCCCGGGCCCCGTCGGCGGCGGCCATGCCGAGCAGCTCGGCGGTGGGGAACGTGCCGTCGGCGGCCACCCCGCGGTCCACGAGGGCCCTCGCGTCCTCGTGATCGAAGCCGTCGAGCCGCGTGACGACGAACAGGGTGTCGTCCATCACCCAGCGGTTGATCTCCGCGCCGCCTGTCCGGCGGAAGCTCGGCGGGAGCTCGTCGCGTCGCGTCCACCACGTGGCGGCGGTGTAGGCGCCCTCGGTGGGGTTGCTCAGGGTGTAGTCGCCCGGCTGCGGGCTCGAGTCGTGCGGGAAGAACGGGTTCTGGATGCGCCGGAACATGTTCTCGGCGGAGAAGCCCGCGAGCTCGGCGTCGGTGGTCGCGTGGGTGGTGTGGCCCACCTGGAGCATCGCGCCCAGGCTCGTGTGGTAGCCGCCGTCCGGAAGGTCGACGCGGTAGGGGAGGCCCTTCGCCACCACCAGGTAGTCGATGGCGTCGGGCTCGGGGAGCGCCTCGAGGCAGGCGTCGAGGGGGCCGCGCACGAGGGCGACGAAGTCGTCGAAGGAGACGACGGCCTCGGCGAGGGCGGCGCCCGTGAGGGCGCAGAGGTGGTCGTGGGGGACGGAGCGCGCTTCGGCGTAGTGCTCCGCGGTCTCCATCGAGTCGGGGATGTCCGCGTTGTAGAGCACCACGACGTTCGTGGGCCCGCCCCCCGCGTAGGCCGGGCCGGCGAGCGCGACGGTCAGCGCGACCGCGGGGAGGCGCACGCTACTCGGGGCGGTGGGCGACGGGGCGGCCCGGCAGGCCGATGTCGAGGCCGTACATCTGGTCGCTGTCGCGGGTGTTCACCCAGAGCTTGGTCTCGTCCCAGCCGCCCAGGCCGGGGCCGAAGTCCATGTTCGGGATCCACCAGCTGGGCAGGGTCACGACGATCTCGGGGACGCCGCCCTCCTCCGTCCAGCGGAAGATCCGGCCGGACGTGAACTCGGTCACGTAGACGTTGCCGCAGATGTCCGCGGCGATGCCGTCGAGGCCCCCGCCGCCGTCGCCGCCGCCCCACCAGCTGGGGTTGTTGCACACGATGTCGAAGCCGAAGTTCTCGCAGATGCCGGTCTCGGTGAGCAGGGCGCACTCGGCGCCCTCTTCGAGGCCCTCGCACGCCGCGCCGAACGGGTCGGGCGCCTCGCACTGCAGGAAGCCGCCGCCGAGGTCCACGCACTCGCCGGGCTGATCCACGAGGGTGCAGTCGTCGCGCGCGTCCAGCCCTTCGCAGGCGGTCGTCCACGGGTCGAGACCCCAGGGCGGTCCGCCGCCGCCCTTCAGGGTGAAGTCGAAGGTGTCGCCGAACTGCACCGGGGGGCCCGCGGCGCCCTCGTCGTCGAGGGGGATCGAGTGCACGGTCCCGCCCCCGAAGCTGCCGACGTAGAGCGTGTTCCAGTCGGGGCTGAACGTGACGCCGTTGGGAGCGAACAGGTCCGTGCCGAGGATCACGAACTCGCCGGTGTCCGGGTCCACGCGACGCACCTGGGCGCCGTCGTTCTCGGCCACGGCGATCCAGCCGTCGCGGTGGATCTCCACGCCGTTCGGGTACGCGAGGCCGCTCAGGATCGTCTCCCGGCCGCCGTCCGGGGTGACCCGCACGAGGGCGCCCGCGCCCACGTCGGCCACGATGATGTCCCCGTTCGGGAGCATGGAGATGCCTGCGGATCCGCCCGCCTCCACCGGGCCCACGACGCCGGGCACGAGGATCTCGTGGTCCCCGTCGCGCGTGGAGCTCACGAGCGTGCCCGCCGGGTCGATGCTGAGGACCTCGCCGTCCATGCCGAACACGAAGTCCTCGGCGGAGACGATCTCCTCGACCGTCTCGAAGTCCACCGGAAGCGGGTTCGCCTTCGCGACGCAGTCGATCGGCTCGGGCGTCGGCTCGGGCGTCGAGTCGTCGTCGTCGTCGTCGGGGATCAGGTTGCCGTCGCCGGGACAGCCGGCGAGGAGGAGCGTGGCGAGCAGCCAAGGGGTGCGCATGCCCGCAATCTAAACCCGCACGCGCGCCGCGCGCCTCTGATATATGCGCTCGCATGGTCTCCAAGTCGCAGTTCTCGGTCCTCGCGGTCCTCGCCGTCCTGTCCCTCCCCGCCTCCGCCGTCGCCGACGTGCCCATGGGGCCCTACCCCGACTGCGGCACCGGGGGCGCGTGTCCGAGCGACTACGACCCCTACAGCGAGTGGTACCTGGGCTCGGGGATCGCCCCGGAGATCAACCCGGCGTCGATCCCGGAGAACGAGCGCGATCTCGGCTCGGGCAACTGGGTGGACCGTGCCTGGGGCACGACGGTCGGGCGCTCGGACGTGGCCATCGCCATCCTCGACTCGGGCATCGAGTGGGATCAGGGCGAGCTCACGAACAAGTTCCGCATCCACACCGCCGAGCTGCCCGACGCCGCGGCGTCCGACGACCCCGAGTGCATCCCGGTGGGGGACCGCGACGACCTCTTCGACTGCAACGGCGACGGCGTGGTGAACATGGAGGACTGGGCGGGCGACTCCCGGATCCTCCCCGACATCGGCGACCTGCCCGGGGGCCACGCCTCGAACATCAAGGACCCGAGCGACCTGATCGCGGTCTGGTCCGACGGCGTCGACGACGACGGCAACGGCTACATCGACGACATCGCGGGGTGGGACTTCTTCTGGAACGACAACAACCCCTACGACGAGGCGCTCAAGGACGGCTACTCCCACGGCAGCAAGGAGGGGCGCTGGTCCGTGGCGGAGGGCGACGGCGCGGGCGGCTCCATCGGCAGCTGCCCCAACTGCATGGGCGTGTTCCTGCGGGTGGGCGACAGCTTCGTCGCGGACACCAACAACTTCGCCGACGCCGTCGCGTACGCCGTGGACAACGACGTGGCGGTCATCCAGTGCGCGCTGGGGACGCTCAACAACACCCAGGGCGCCGTGGACGCCATCGAGTACGCGTGGGACGCGGGGGTGACCCTCATGGCGTCGGCCGCGGACGAGACGTCGTGGCACGCCAACTTCCCGTCGGCGAACCACCACACGGTCTACGTGCACGCGATCCGCCACGACTCCACCGAGCACGAGAACGTCCGGTCCTACTTCGCCTTCTCCAACTGCACGAACTACGGCGGCCGCCTGCAGCTGTCCGTCGCGGCGGAGGCCTGCTCGTCGGGCGCGGTGGGCGTGAGCTCGGGCATCGCGGGCCTGGCCCACTCGGCCATGCGCGACGCGGTGGAGGACGGGATCCTGGCCTCGCCGCTCTCGTCCAACGAGATGTATCAGCTGATGACCCGCGCGGTGCACGACGTCGCCTTCAACCCCGACGACAGCGACGAGGGGCGCTACCCGAGCCGGGAGGGCTGGGACGCGTGGTTCGGCTACGGCCGCATGAACGCCGACGCCCTCGTCCAGCGCATCGTCGCCGCGGACATCCCGCCCGAGGCCGACATCCTCACGCCGGACTGGTTCGTGCCCTTCGACCCGGCCCAGACGCCCACCATCGAGGTCACCGGCCTCGCCGCGTCGCGGTCCTCGGACTTCGACTGGGAGCTCCAGGCGGCCCCGGGCATGGACCCGCTCGAGGAGGAGTTCACGACGGTCGCGACGGGCTCGGGAGGCGTCGACTCGCCCGTCAGCGGACGCCTCGGCACGGTGAACCTGGCGCAGATCCACCCCGATCCCGACGCGCCGATGGGGCTCTACGCGCGCAACGACACCAACGTCAGCAAGACGTGGAAGGTGCACGCGCCCGCCGTGACGCTGCGGCTCCAGGTGACCGACGCCGAGGGCCGGCTCGGGGAGATGCGCAAGATGATCTACGCGCGCACCGACCCCCAGACGATGCCCGGCTTCCCGAAGAAGCTCGGGCACTCCCTGGAGTCCAGCCCGAACGTCACCGATCTCGACGGCGACGGGGTCGACGACATCGTGATCGTGAACAGCGACGGCGAGCTGATCGCCATGGACGGCATGGGCGTCGTGAAGCCGGGCTTCCCGGTGAAGGCGGACCTGCTGGAGGTCGTGGATCCGGACCACGAGCGCAACCACCTCGCCGCCGAGGCGTTCGCGGGCGGGGCCGTCTCCACGGACCGTCGGCAGACGGTGATCTCGTCGCCCGCGGTGGGCGATCTGGACGGCGACGGCACGGCCGAGATCGTGTTCGCGACGATGGACGGCGGGCTCTGGGTGATCGAGCACGACGGGGCCGTGCGGGGCGGGTGGCCGTTCACGATGGACGAGACGCTCGTGCGCGGGATCAGCAACGTCGACAACGCCTGGGAGAACGGCTTCTTCAGCAGCCCCGCCCTCGGCGATCTGGACGGCGACGGCGACCTCGAGATCGCCATCGGCGGCATGAACGGCCGCGTGTACGCGTTCCACGACGACGGCACCTTCTCGGCCGGCTTCCCCCTGGAGCTGCGCACCGAGTACGAGCAGGCGGGCGGCACCATCAGCAAGGGCGAGCGCATCATCAGCTCCCCCGCGATCGGCGACATCGACGGCGACGGGCACCCCGAGATCGTCATCGGCACCAACCAGAAGACGACGGGCACCTACGGCCTCGGGTACGCCATCTCCCACGAGGGCGTGATCGAGGAGGGCTGGCCGGCGTACCTGTTCGGCGCCTACACGAACGCGCTGCCGGTCGTGGGCGAGGGGGTGCCCGGATCGCCGACCCTCTGCGACCTCGACGGCGACGGGACGATGGAGGTCGCCATGCACACGATCGCGGACGCGGGCGTGATGCTGAACGACGACGGCTCCGAGTACGCCCGGTTCGCGCGCGTGGCCTCGGAGTTCGGGACGGGCACCAACAGCTCGGAGTCGGGCGCCGGGCTGATCATGATCAACAGCGGCGCGTTCGGCGATCTCGACCAGAACGGCAGCGTCGACTACTTCGTCGGGGCCATGGGCTTCGAGTACGCCACGGGCCTGCTGCACGACGGCAAGCGCCACGACCACGACCACCTGCTCGCGGGCTGGAGCGGCACCACGGTCGACTCCAACGTCGGCCCGAAGATGCCGTACCTCGAGTTCTTCCCGCGGATCATGGAGGACATGCAGTTCTTCCTGAACCCGTCGATCGTCGACCTGAACGGCGACGGCTTCCCCGAGGCGATCAACGGCTCCGCGGGCGGCATCCTCCACGCGTTCGACCACACGGGGCGCGAGCCGGCGGGCTGGCCGAAGCACGTGGGCCAGTGGATCCTCGGTACGCCGGTGGTCGGCGACATCGACGG
>Ga0114933_10001015_pt1 | contig 32332 bp, 27 predicted proteins | sample 4SBtaG_FD_89691 | JGI IMG/M metagenome (GOLD analysis project Ga0114933, IMG submission 89691) | Deep subsurface microbial communities from Kolumbo volcano to uncover new lineages of life (NeLLi) - 4SBTROV12_W25 metaG | ecosystem: Environmental > Aquatic > Marine > Volcanic | place: Kolumbo... | reverse complement strand
GACCTTCTGGTTTTCGTCTTCGATCTCCATTGAAGCCTGAAGAAGCACCTTCTGGTTTTCGTCTTCGATCTCCATTAAAACCTGAAGAAGGACCTTCTGGTTTTCGTCTTCGATCTCCATTAAAACCTGAAGAAGGACCTTCTGGTTTTCGTCTTCGATCTCCATTGAAGCCTGAAGAAGCACCTTCTGGTTTTCGTCTTCGATCTCCATTAAAACCTGAAGAAGGACCTTCTGGTTTTCGTCTTCTGTTTCCATTGAAACCTGAAGAAGCACCTTCTGGTTTTCGTCTTCGATCTCCATTGAAACCTGAAGAAGCACCTTCTGGTTTTCGTCTTCTGTCTCCATTGAAATCATTCCGATATTTGGTATTTGAGGTTTTCCTATTGGAAGATGTACGTGATTTTTGTTCGGATTGGAATCTTCGTGTGTTGGGTTTTGTTGGTCCTATATACGTTGTAGGATCGAAAATACCATAGTCGAAATCATCAAAACTTTCTAAAGGTATATCTATGTTTAGTTTTTTCTTCGTTAAAGTATATAGATGCCTATCTTCTGGGGTTACCAAGGAAAATGCTTGACCGCTTTGTTTTGCTCTTCCTGTTCTGCCTACTCGGTGGGTATAGTCGTCAGTAGTACCAGGGAAATCGAAATTTAGCACATGGGTAACTTCGCTAACGTCGATTCCGTGAGCAGCTATATCAGTTGCTACAAGGAGGTCGTATTTGTCTTTTCTGAAGCCATTCATGGCATTCGTTCGCTGGGATTGGGATAAATTCCCTTGTAAAGAGGTGACTTTATAATCCTCTTTAGAAAGATCTCTTGCGAGTTGTTTGGCTTTGTGTTTGGTACGAGTAAAGACAACAACTTTTCCTGTAGGCGTCTTTGATAGGAGATGAAGCAAGAATTCTTTCTTCAGACCACTTGGCACAGGGAAAGCTGTATGTGTAACAGTGGTTGCACTAGTGAGACTACCTAATTGAATAGTTGTTGGGTCATTAAGGATATTGTTAGTAAGTTTTCTTATAGGTTCAGGCATTGTTGCGGAGAATAATAACGTCTGTTTGTTTGAAGGAGTCTCTTGAATTATTTTGTTAACATCAGGCAAGAACCCCATATCACACATGGTGTCTGCTTCGTCTAAGACTAAATATCGCAAATTATTAAGCCGAAGAGTTTTGTCACGTATATGATCCAGAATCCGCCCAGGACATCCGATAACAAGATCTACTCCTCTATTTAGCCGTCTTGTCTGGGGGAATTTACCTACTCCTCCATATATAGATGCGATCTTTAAATCTAAGTATTTATTCAATGCTAGTGCATCTTGATACACTTGCTCTGCTAATTCACGAGTTGGTACTAACACTAGTCCACTTACATTAGAATTACGAGCATTGGATATAAATTGCAAGACGGGAATCAGGAAAGCGGCTGTTTTCCCTGTTCCTGTCTCAGCTAGGCCTAGTAGATCCCTTCTATCTAAAATCGACGGTATAGCTTGTTCTTGAATAGGGGTAGGAAAGATGAATCCGAGATCCTGTATTCCTTTAAGAATCGGTTCATCTAAAGGGAGTTTATTAAATTTCAAAGGTGTTCCTCTCACTAATATATTGGGTTGTTGAACTTTAGGTAACAGTAAAGCTCATGTTTCCCATTGAGGATTATTCGTGAGCGTTATTTGATGGCGCTAATGTCCCTCCTCATATTGTATCATGGAGTACGCATCCAAAATGTATCAAATAATATTACTTTCGGATAAGAAGAGGTGTTTATGGAAGAAGATAGGATTCATTGGGTATATAGCTCCGAATCAATTGAAGAACTGGAAGATAGATATGATCAATGGGCCTCGACATATGATTCCCATCTTGCTCTTACAACGGGATATGCGATACCGGAAGAAACTATGAAAGCGGTGTGTCGTTTGCTGGATTTGAAAGCAACGATATTGGACGCAGGCGCTGGCACAGGGTTAATGGGGGAAGTGTTACAAGCAGCCGGATATAGTGATTTGCACGCAATCGATCTATCAGACCAGATGTTGGGAGTTGCTTCTAGCAAAAATATTTATGTAAGTTTATCGAAAATGAAATTGGGAGACAGGCTAGAATTTGAAGACAATGTTTTTGATGCAGTTGTCATAACAGGCGTGTTCACTACGGGACATGCGGAGCCTCAATCCCTAGATGAGTTAGTCCGTATCGTAAAAACTAGTGGGCATATAATATTCAGTATTAATCTCGACGCTTATCACAATTTAGGATTCGAACAGAAAATGGAAGATATTTCGGCAGCTGGTGTATGGGAACAAGCTTACCGTTCAGAGGAATTCAAAGGCTTGCCTAATTACCAAGCTGACGTATTCCATCAAGTGTGGGGATTCAGGATTTTATAGGTTTTGAGAAGGAAGTTTATGTTTCACGACTATGCCGCGTGCAATGATTGCATTACTTCTGAAAGAGCCATAGCTGCAGAATCTACATCCTCTTCGCCTATGTGTCGATGGGTCACCATACGAATGTATTGCCCTCCGTTTGGAATGATTGATCCGTAAGTTGACACTTTGACACCTTTTGCTTTAAGGCCATTAACTACTTCCCTGGCAGCGCTAATATTGGGGTCGATTTCAAATATTACTATATTGCTTTGGATAGTATCCGGGTCGATGGTAATCCCAGGTATTTCAGATAGTTTATAAGCTAAACTTTTTGCGGTTGAATGATCTATTGCGAGCCTGTCTACCATTTGATTCAAGCCTACTATTCCAGCGGCAGCTATAATTCCAGCCTGGCGCATTCCCCCGCCAAGCATGCGCCTCCAGCGCCTAGCTTCATCTATAAAATCTTTGGTTCCGCATAGTACCGATCCCACAGGGCAACTAAGTCCTTTGGACAAACAAAAGGTTATGCTGTCCGCATTTTCAACTAATTCACTGGCTTCAATACCAAGAGCAACCGACGCATTGAAAATTCTTGCGCCATCAATATGGAGTTTAATATCATTGTTGTGAGCAATAGTTGCAACTTCATTAGTGTGTTCTAGAGATATAGCCGCCCCATTACATCTATTGTGAGTGTTTTCCAAGCATATAAGTTTGGTGTACGGGAATTGAGGACTAGATAGTGGACGAATACTCTCTTTTAGTTGGTTAACATCTAAGGATCCGTCACTTTGATTTTGTATAAGCCTTAGTTGTGCTCCTACTATTGTGGATACACTCGCGTTTTCATTCCAAAATATGTGTGATTCGCTGCCTACCAAGATTTCATCCGCTTTAGAACAATGACTAAGAATTGCTACTAAGTTACCTTGAGTTCCACTGGTAACATATACCGCGGCTTCTTTACCTAGCATAGCCGCCGCTTTTTCTTCAAGATTTATCACAGTGACGTCTTCGCCTGATAATTCATCGCCAACTTCAGCTTCATACATCGCTTTGCGCATTTCCTCTGTGGGCAAAGTCTGAGTGTCACTGTATAAATTAATTTCTTCCAAATGTAACCTCTGCATCCAAATTATTGATACTACTGATATATAATAACCATATCAAATCATACTAACAACTTTTTTGAAAGGTGAGTTATGAGATACCAGCATATTAAATTCCCCGCAGGGGAGTTGCATTTTGAGGGAGTTCTTTCTATGCCGGAAAGTTCTGATTCAATTCAAGCGACTGTTCTATGCCACCCTCATCCGTTGAGAGGGGGCAACATGGATAATCATGTGATAACAGCAATTGGGCTTGGATTAGATCAAATAGGTATTGCTAACCTAAGATTCAATTTTCGGGGCGTAGGGAATAGCGAAGGGGAATATTCTGATGGGGAGTTAGAGTACAAGGAAATAATTGGTGCTCAAAATATTTTGTTAGATAACCAAGAGCTTTCCTTCACGTCCATATCAACTTTAGGGTATTCATTTGGCTCTAGGGTTATATTGAAACACTCAAAAGTATTAAAACCTTGTTCTAAATTGGTTTTGGTATCTCCTCAGACTGAGGCTGTAAAAGACTCAAATTTAAAAGAATTAGATATACCTGTATTGATTATTGCTGGATCGAATGATCATATTAGCTCGATGGATAGTATAGAAGATTTTATCGGTCCAAATCATGACAATATCCGTCTGAAGAAAATTCAAGGTGCTGATCATTTTTGGATTGGGCATGAATCAGAGCTGATAGAAACAGTGGTTGAACATTTATTAGATTAAACACACTTATACAGAGAGTAACAATTAATGAACATATTTAACAAAAACACACTGACGGCCATCTGCGTGATAGCTACAGTGTTGGTTCTGGACCAATTCACAAAGCTTCTAGTAAGGCAGTCACTAGTTCGAGGCGAGTCGTTTCCTGAAGTAGGGTTTTTCAGATTCACTCATGTCTACAACACGGGCAGTTTGTTTGGGATTTTCCAAGGGTATAATACCCCTCTTATAATTGCTTCTATAGTAGCGATTCTGTTATTGATTTGGATTTATAGGACGTATGCTCACAAAGGTTTATTAATCTCACTCGCTTTAGGTCTTCAGTTGGGAGGAGCCGCTGGAAATCTCATAGATAGATTGATGCAAGGCCATGTTACTGATTTTTTGGATGTATGGATTTGGCCGGTATTCAACATTGCAGATTCGAGCATAGTTATTGGGTTAGGAATTTTGTTTTTTATAATGGTCACTGATAAAGAACTTAGGCAAGAAAAAAATGAGTAATAGTGTTATTGACTTAATCGTTGATTCTGACCACTTGCGCTTGGACACATATATTCAACAACAAGATATTGGACTAAGCCGAAGTAGAATCAAAAACTTAATAATAGCAGATCAAGTTCTCGTGAATGGGAATTCTTGCAAGGTTTCTCAATCCGTTTGCCAAGGAGATCTTATAACTATTAATATACTTGCGCCAAAACCTTCTGGTAATGTTCCTGTTGATATCCCACTGGATGTTATTTTTGAAGACGAACACATCATGGTGATAAATAAGCAGGCTGGATTGCCGGTACATCCCGGTCCGGGGCACGAATCAGACACCATGGTTAATGCCATCTTACATGTTTGTCCAGATTTGGCAGGTATTGGCGACGAGATTAGGCCAGGTATTGTTCATAGATTAGACAAGGACACTTCTGGATTAATTGTTGTAGCCAAGACTGAACAAGCTTTAAACCATTTATCCGACCAAATGAAAAATAGAAGTACAGATAAGCAGTACATAGCTCTGGTAATGGGCCATATGCCAAAATCATCAGGAATTATCAACTTGCCAATTGGCAGACACCCTAAAGACCGAAAAAAAATGGCTGTGGTTGAAAATGGCAGGGAAGCAATCACGGAGTTTGAAGTCCTAGAGGTTTGTAAAGATATGTCATTACTGAAATTAAAATTACATACTGGCAGGACTCATCAAATCAGAGTGCATTTGGCATATATGGGATGTAAGATTTTGGGTGATTTGTTATATGGAGGAAAGTCCCCAATGTTAGATAGACAATTTTTGCATGCCTCGCGTATGCAGATAATTCATCCTCACTTTGAAGCTCCTCAGGTTTTTGTCGCGGAATTACCTACGGATCTAACTGAAATTGTTAGAGATTTAGGATTTGACAAATCTAGGCTTAGCTTGTGAAGTAAATAATACTATGATTCAAACAAGAAGAATCCACCTGTGCTACACTAAAATTCTCAATTATATACTGGTAATATTTCATGACAGATACTGAAAAACCTATTAATTTCATCTACCAAGCGATTAATGAAGATCTTGATTCTGAACGGTTCATAGGCAATGTGATCACCCGATTCCCACCTGAACCTAACGGATATTTGCATATAGGTCATGCTAAGTCAATTTGTCTTAATTTTGGAATGAGAGAAGAGTATCCAGGAGCGGTGTGCCATCTAAGATTAGATGATACTAATCCTTCTACAGAATCAGTCGAGTTTGTGGAAGCAATAAAGGAAAATGTCCTGTGGTTAGGATTCGACTGGGGTGACAAAATCTTTTACGCTTCTGATTACTTTGAACAATTTTACAACTATGCTCTAAGACTCATTGAATTAGGTAAGGCTTATGTCTGTGATCTTGACGGTGATCAAATACGAGAAACTAGAGGGACTTTGACTTCCCCTGGTAGCAATAGTCCGTTTAGGGATAGATCTATACAAGAAAATCTGGAATTATTTTCGAAAATGAGATCTGGCGAGTTCGGTGACGGTGAAAAAGTATTGAGAGCTAAAATTGATATGAAATCGCCTAACCTCAATATGAGAGATCCTGCCTTATACAGAATTAGACATGTTGCCCACTATCGTACTGGAGAAAACTGGTGCATCTATCCAATGTATGACTTCGCCCACTGTATCTCAGATTCTATTGAGAATATAACGCATTCAATATGTACGCTTGAATTTGAAGATCATCGTCCATTGTATGACTGGATTTTAGAGACTTTGAATTTGTTTCATCCAAGACAAATAGAATTTCCCAGATTAAACATTACTAAGACAGTTTTAAGCAAACGAAATTTACTATCTATGGTCGAGTCTTCGATAGTGGATGGATGGGACGATCCTAGAATGCCTACATTAGCTGGATTGAGGCGTAGAGGATATAGTCCTGAAGCAATCAAAGACTTCTGTTCTAGAGTTGGATTGACTAAGCGAGATAGCGTGATCGAAATCCAATTGCTAGAACATTGTTTGAGGGAAGACCTGAACAAAAATAGCTTGAGAAGATTGGCAGTTATAGATCCATTGAAAGTGATAATTGATAATTTTGATGAAAATCAGGTTGAATTTTTTGAAGCTAATAATAACCCTGAAGATTCTTCAAGTGGTACCCGGTTAATTCCTTTCACTAAACACATATTTATAGAACGATCTGATTTTGAGATTGCCCCTCCGGATAAATTTTATAGGTTTTATGTAGGTAATGAGGTGCGATTAAGGTACGCGTACATAGCAAAATGTGTTTCATTCGACACAAATGCTAATACTGGTGAAATTGATGCTGTACATTGTGAGGTGGATTTTGATTCTAAAGGTGGGATGCCTGCTGATGGACGGAGAATAAGAGGAACAATTCATTGGGTGTCAGAGCAGCACTCGATAAACGGGACTGTAAAACACTTCGATTATTTGATCGATGACCAAGAGCCATTAGATCAAGAAGCCAATGATACGGCCAGGCAGAATATATTTAACGATGTAAAATTAGAACAAAGTTTAGCTGATTCTGAACCTGGTGACGTATTTCAGTTTGAGCGTTTAGGTTATTATTGCCGAGACATAGCAGACTCTGATACGGGTGAAATGATTTTTAATCAAACTGTTAGCTTGAGAGATAGTTGGAGCAGAATAAATAAAGCATAATTGAAGGTTACACAAGGGTAATTATGAACGAAATAAGAGTACGATATGCTCCTAGCCCTACAGGGCAGCCTCATATTGGGAATATTCGGACAGCATTTTTTAATTGGTTGTATGCTAGGCATCATGGGGGTAAATTTGTAGTACGGATAGAAGACACTGATCAAGAGAGATTAGTTGAAGGGGCATACGAAGGTATATTAGAAGCTTTGGAGTGGCTCGATATTGATTGGGATGAAGGCCCGGACAAAGGAGGACCATTTGGTCCATATCTACAATCAGAAAGATTAGGATCCTATGAAGCTGCCGCACGTACTATGATAGAAAATGGTGTTGCATATTATTGTTTTTGCGATAGAGAACGATTGGCGAATCTACGAAAACAACAACAAGAAAATAAAACCGACATAAAATACGATCGTCGATGCCTGAAATTGTCAGGAGAAGAGATACAGAGTAATTTAGATAACAATGTATCGTATGTTATTCGATTTAAAATTCCGTTGAACGAGATAATCAAACTGAATGATATAGTCAGAGATGAAGTCGAATGGAATACTAACCTACTAGATGATTTTGTTCTTATTAAATCTGATGGATTTCCGACCTATCACCTGGCTAATGTTGTTGATGATCATGATATGGAAATTTCTCATGTGCTGAGAGCAGAAGAGTGGTTGCCCAGTACCCCACGGCATTTGCTGATTTACGCTGCGCTAGGTTATGAACCTCCAGAATTTGGACATTTACCAATGATCCTAGGCCCGGATAAATCCAAATTGTCAAAACGCCACGGAGCAACATCTATCCTAGAATATAGAGACCTAGGGTATTTGCCTGAAGCTGTAATAAATTTCATGGTTTTGTTGGGTTGGTCGATTGATGATCACACTGAGATTATCTCTAGAGATGACATGACTAAATTATTTGATTTAAATAGAGTAGGTAAACCAGCGGCAGTATTCAATATAGACAAGTTGGATTGGATGAATGGGACGTATATAAGAGATCTACCTGAAGAAGAACTCTTACGTTATGTTTCGACTTTATGCATTGACCACTATGGAGATGAAGTAGTCAATCAGTATTCCGAAAGATTAGCTAAAATTACGCCTCTGATAGCGCCTAGAATGAAACACATAATCGATGCTCCTGACATGGTTTCATATGTACTGATCACTGATTTGATTGTGGACAAAGAATTTATAAAGACCTGTAAATTGTCAGATTCAGATATAAGTGCTGCCCTGGATCGAACGATTCAATATATGCAAACCGAAAAAGATTTTTCTAAAGATGTCCTTGAAGAACAAATGAGAGCAATATGCGAAGAATTGTCTAGCTCTCCACGGAATTATTTCGGGTTGATACGTAATGTCTTGACAGGTAGAACGGCTACTCCGCCATTATTCGACATAATAGAGATCTTGGGGTCAAAGGAAACTGTAGCACGGTTGCAAAGAGCATCAACTTTATTTTAATCGTTCTAAGACATTCAATAAATTTTGTGATATCTGTTTGCTAGTAGTGTGCTGTAATTTACCGTTTGACAATTTTAATAATTTTCTTAAAATTGTAAAAATAAATTACTTTAAAAGTGCCTTGACAAACAGATATAGAACTGAGGTAAATTTCGATAAGTTGGGGTGCAGCGCATTTCAATTACTCAGATTTGGTCTGAGTGACGACAGATGTAAGAGTGGTTCCTAGGAGGTGATTAGCGGATGTTGTCTACAGAAGTAAAAATACTTAGTGACGGTAACATGAAAATGGACGGAGGCTCAATGTTTGGGTCGATGCCCAAATTGTCTTGGGAGAACACTGTCCCTACAGATCGTAAGAATCGCATAACTTTAGGACTTAATTGTTTGTTACTACAAATTGGCGGTAAAAATATCCTGGTAGATACAGGAATAGGTCCCAAAGATCATGAGAAAAACAAAGAATCACTTGGTCTAGTTCCAAGTAGGTTACTTAAAGGACTCCGTAATCTTGGTATCAGACCTAAAGACATTAATAAAGTAGTATTAACTGATTTGCAGTTTGATCATTCCGGAGGATGTACAAGAATGGATCGTGCAGGGAATTTAGTAGCTACGTTCCCTAAAGCTGAATACTATGTTCAGCGCAAATGCTGGGATTCGGCAAGTAATCTTAACGAACGCAACATGGATAAACACGATGTGGATGATTACCAACCATTGTTCGAAAAAGGTCAGCTCGAGATGATTGATGGGGATAGTGAAATAATGCCTGGGTTGCAAGTGATACGGACAGATGGATGTGCGGATGGACATCAAGTTGTTTTGTTTAATCATGGAGGCGAGAGAGTAGTGTTCCTAGGTGACCTTATTCCTACTCATCATCATCTCAATTTAGGAGTTATATCAGCATTTGATCATGCTCCTGAAAAGACATTAGAGCAAAAGAGATTTATCTTAGAAGAAGCAGAAAAACAAGGATGGTTGTTGGTTTTCGCTCATGGACATGATACTAAAGCAGGTTACTTAGAGAAAAGAAATTCCACTACTTATTTAAGGCCGATCGAATTCGAATAAATTATTTATGGCTAACACTGGACTATTCCGTTAGCTCCTAAATTTTTAAGAATCTCTTTAGTTACTAGATTTTTCGCTTGGTATTCCGTTTTGTTAACCCTTATATAATTACTCGTATACCCAACAGAATCACCATTTTGATTTTTGGATTCCCATAAGACTTCAAACTGCTTTCCAATCATAGTTTCTTTGAATGCTTTCGCAGAGGAATCCTTTACATCGATTGCCCGGCTCATACGGTTCTTTTTCACAACAGGTGATATTTGATCTTCCAGATAAGCTGCGGATGTTCCTGGCCTTATCGAGTACGTGAATGGGTGAATGTCAGAAAATTCTATACCTTTTATGAAGGCAACGGAATTATCAAATTGAGAGTCTGATTCACCAGGAAAACCAATTATCCAATCTGTGGTTATCGCTACCTCAGGAATCGTTCCCCTTACTAATTTTATTGATTCTGCGAATTGTTTGAGTGTGTATCGACGCCGCATGCTTTTTAGTAGAGTATCGTCTCCACTTTGTAAAGGTATGTGAAAATGGTTTTGCAGCCTACTATCTTCCCATAAAGACAATAAAGCTGAATTGATTTCATGTGCTTGTAGGGAGGAGACTCTAATTCTAGGGATGGAAGTAGAATGCAATATATTACCTAACAACTTATGCAAGTTTTCTGTTGGGTATTCAAAGCCATAAGTTCCTAGTTGTGTACCTGTTAATACTACTTCTTGATAGCCCTGGGAATGGTAATTGTTAATATTTTCTATTATTGTTGATGTGGGTATGCTTTTTTCTCTTCCCCTTACCTTTGGGACTATGCAATAGGCGCAAACCTGATTACATCCTTCCTGTATTTTAACCATAGCCCGAGTTTTATCCGTGCTTGGTAGAAAGCTCGGCTTATCCAGTTCCTTGATGCGAAGTTTCTCATTTACTTTTGATACCAGATTAAGTTTTTCATCGTTGCCTAGGATGAGACAATTATCATATTTTTCGGTTAGCTGTTGAGACTGAGACTGAGCATAGCAACCGGTAATTACCACTAGGGTATCAGGGTGCTTCTTGATTGTGGTATTGATATACTGTCTGGCCTTTGAATCAGCTGTAGCAGTTACAGTGCAGGTGTTTAATACTACAACATCTGCATTGTGCGCATTATTGGTTAATTCGTAGCCATTATCGTGAAACTCATTGTTGAGTGTCAAACTGTCCGATTGATTTAACTTACAGCCATGTGTTTTTATATATACTGTAGGGCTTTGTTTCATAGTCTGATCCTAGTTTCTTCTAGACAATGGTAACATGACTCACACGTACATATAGTATTTGTTAAAATACAGTGAGGTCAGCGTTAGAGGAATTATTATGAATTTAAGATACTCAGGTTATCCAGTAAGGATACATTCTGGAACAAATAGTTTGGATCGGATTGACTCTGAATTAAATAGAGTGAATTCTAAAAGGGCGATGATTGTTTGTGGCCAATCGATAGCTAAAAGAACCAACTTAATAGAAAGGGTAAAGAATGTGTGCAAACCGCCTGAGAGGATAGTTTGTGTTTTTGACCAAGCAGAGACGAGCTCCCCTCTGCCTTCTGTGCTAAAAGGTGTCCAAATTGCAGAAGAAAACCAAGTTGATTGTATTATATCTGTAGGAGGCGGTAGTTCTATTGTTACTACTAGAGGAATATTAATATTATTGGCGGAAAACGGTACTGCCTCTGATCTGTGTACACAATATCCAGAGGGTGGGAGACCGATTAGTCCTCGGCTAGATGAAGAAAAATTACCCACGATATCTATTATTACTACTCCTACTACTGCGACAAATAGATCGGGAACGGCATTGAAAGATCTGGAAACTGGGACACGATTGGAATTGTTCGATCCCAAAACACGGCCAGTTGCTGTAGTGTGGGACAAAGAAGCTTTAGAAACGGCTAGTGTGGAATTGACAAAAAGCGCGTCAGCATCGTTATTGACTGGAGTTTTAGCAGGATTACTGTCTCCTGTTTTGAATCCTTTGGCAGCAAGCGATTTAACTGGTTCTTTGGATATCTTGTTGCATAATTTACCCCTCATAGATTCAGTTGATAAGTATGGTGATGTTAGCTTAAATTTGTGCGCGGCTTCATTTTTGTACAACAGAGCTTGCGATAGTGGTGTCGGTGGAACTGCTCTAGGGGTTGTTAGTGCCATATCTCATTCAATTGATACTAGGTTTCCCAATTGTAGCCACGGAGATGCATATTCAGTCATGACATCACATGGTATATCTTTTAATGGGGCTGCCATTACCGAGACTAGTAATCGCTTAATTCACATATTGGAACGTGCCAATATTAATAGCTTTCCTGGAAGAGGTGAGAATAGTGATCGTTTGTCGACGTGGATTAGAAACTTTTTTGATGAAATAGGAATGCCAACAAGACTAGCTAGCATTGGTGTGAATGATGGAGACATTCACTCTATCGCACAAGATGCAATGGAAGATTTCCCAATGCATAGTAATATCAGGAAAGTTAACAATATAGAAGAAATTGAAGAACTATTATCTGGGGCATTATGAGACATATATTGGTTAGAAATGAAATATGACCACATAATTATAGGCGCCGGATCGGCCGGATGCGTCTTGGCCTCTAGATTGTCTGAGGATCCGGATGTGTCTATCTTGTTAATCGAAGCTGGTCCTGATTACTCTGACTTTGAATCAGTCCCTGACGATGTGAAGTATGGGAATAATATGTGGCGATCAGCTTATGGTAATCATAGTTGGGGGTATCCTGCCTTTCCTACTAGTGATAGAGATGCACCGATGATTATTCCTAGAGGAAGGGTTGTTGGAGGATCTAGTTCCATCAATGGTCAAGTAATATGTAGGGGTATTCCTGAAGATTATGATAATTGGGCTTCTTGGGGTAATTCGGAATGGTCGTTCGAAAAAGTCCTGCCATATTTCAGAAAATTAGAAAATGATCTGGATTTCGGTTCAAGCGATATCCACGGCAATGATGGACCGATCCCAGTGCGGCGCTACAAAAGAGATGAATTATTACCCTCTTTTGACCAGTTCTATGAATCCTGTGTGAATTTGGGATATCCCGAGGATCCCGACCAGAATAGCCCAGAGTCGTTCGGTATCGGGATGAGAGCGTTAAATAATATCGATGGAATCAGGATGAGTACTTCATTCACTTATCTAAACGTATCTAGGCATAGGCTGAATTTGACGATAAAAGCTAATGTGTTTGTAGACCGAATATTATTTGAAGGGGATAAAGCAATAGGATGTAGTGTCAAGAGTGGTAATGAAATATATGATGTTTTTGGTGAAAACATCATATTGTGTGGAGGGGCGATAGCATCTCCTCAATTATTAATGGTTTCCGGCGTAGGCCCACAAAAATTGCTAAATGCCTACAGAATTCCAATTGTCCATGAATTGAAAGGTGTTGGCGAAAATTTAAGAGATCATCCTGCGGCATTTGTATTGCTAAAATCAGACGCTTCGTTGGAAAATGAATTTGCTCCAAACATACAGGTAGGATTAACCTGTAGCCCAAAGAATTCATCTACTATTTCAGATTTGAAAATATGTCCCATCTTGATGTCAAGTGAACATGCCCCTCCCAGTGTACAAATTGATTCCGAAGACTTCCACTTTGGTATAAGTTTTGCTTTACAGAACGCAGTGGGCTCTGGAAACTTGACTATTACTTCTTCTGATCCATGCGTTTATCCCACTATTAATTATAATTACCTGGGTAAAGAGTACGATCTTGATCGCATGAGAGAAGCATTGGGATTAGTGTTGGATATTATTAATGAAGATCCCCTTAGCAACCACATAATTGAACGAGTAAGCCCAACGGATTCTCAGCTGCGGGATGTCGAATCTCAAAATGAATGGCTGTTGGGTAATGTTTATACAGATCACCATACCTCTGGGACTTGCAAAATGGGTTCTGCGGATGATGAATTTGCTGTAGTGGACCAGTATTGTAATGTGTATGGCATAAAAAACTTGAAGGTTGTGGACGCGTCAGTTATGCCCGATGTTATAAGATCGAATACAAATGTGACGGTCATCATGATAGCTGAAAAAGTAGCAGATTGGATTAAAGAAACAGATAAAGGAGAAAGACTATGAAGTATGACTATATAATCATTGGTGCAGGATCAGCTGGCTGCGTCTTAGCAACTAGATTGACGGAAAATCCGGATGTCTCGGTATTATTACTCGAGGCTGGACCTGATTACCCAGATTTTGATAAAGTCCCTGACGATGTAAAGTTAGGCAACAATATGTGGAGATCAGCTTATGGGCCCCACAGTTGGGGGTATCTTGCAACAGCCACTCCCCAGCAATCAGAACCAATAATCATACCCAGAGGGAAGGTAACAGGAGGGTCTAGTTCAATTAATGGGCAAGTTGTATTTAGAGGCGTGCCAGAAGATTATGATAATTGGGCTGAATGGGGCAACGATGAATGGTCATTTGACAAAGTATTGCCTTATTTTAGGAAACTTGAGAATGATTTAGATTTTGAATCTAGTGACTTTCACGGCAACGACGGTCCTATCCCGGTAAGAAGGTATAAAAAAAGAGATTTGTTACCTTCATTTGATAAATTTTACGACTCTTGTGCTAACTTAGGCTTCCCTGAAGATTCTGATCAAAATAGCCCAGAATCAGAAGGTATCGGAATGCGTGCTCTCAACAATATAGACGGCGTGCGAATGAGTACAGCTTTTACTTATTTGAGTTTATCCAGGCACAGGCCAAATTTAACTGTTAGAGGAAGTGTTTTAGTTAATAAAATTCTTTTTGAAGGGGATACTGCCGTAGGTATAGAAGCGGAAAGTGAAGGGGAAGTATTTGTTTTAGAGGGAGAGGAAATAATACTTTCCAGTGGGGCTATAGCATCTCCTCAAATTTTAATGCTGTCTGGTGTAGGTCCTAAAGATGTGCTAGAAAATGAAGGAATTGAAATTGTAAAAGAGGTTCCTGGAGTAGGAAAAAACTTGAGAGATCATCCCGCGGCATTTGTGCTGCTAAAGGGAGATGGGCCTTTACTTGATACTGACGCACCTAATATTCAGGTTGGTTTAAGATGCAGCCCTAGTAATTCAGATACGAGAGCGGATCTGCAAATTGCTCCGATACTAATGTCGAGTGAACATGCTCCATCGAGCGTTAAAATAGACAGTGACGATTTTCATTTTGGTATTAGTTTTGCTTTGCAAAATGCTGTAGGATACGGCGAACTCACTTTAAATGATGCAAACCCTAGAACTCAACCCAATATAAATTACGATTATTTAAATGAAGAATATGACAAAGCTCGGATGAGAGAAGGCCTTAAAATGGTCTTAGAAATTGTTAATTCAGATCCCTTGCAAGAACATGTTGTAGAAATCATGAACCCTTCTCAAGCAGATTTACTAGATGAAAATTCTCAAAATGATTGGTTATTACGTAATGTGTACACTCAGCATCATTCCTCTGGGACGTGTAAAATGGGAACCTCAGATGATGAAATGGCTGTAGTTGACCAATACTGTAGAGTATTCGGACTAAATAATTTGCGAGTGGTTGATGCGTCAGTGATGCCCGATGTTATAAGAGCTAACACTAATGCAACAACTATGATGATTGCTGAAAAAGTCGCTGATTGGATAAATAATAATTAATTGGAAGGTATTACAATGTCAGGTGAAGTAAGAATAGAAAAAGATTCAATGGGAGAAATGGAAGTTCCAGTTAACGCTCTATATGGAGCTTCAACAATGAGAGCTGTGCTTAATTTCCCAATTAGCGATCTAAGATTTTCAAGAGAGTTTATAAGAGCTCTCGGATTGATTAAACAATCAGCTGCCAAGGCTAATATGGATTTAGGGTTTTTAGATGGCAAAATCGGTGCAGCTATTGTTGATGCAGCACAAGAGGTGATTGAAGGTAAATTAGATGAGCATTTTGTACTTGATATATTTCAGACAGGCTCTGGAACCTCAACAAATACAAATGCTAATGAAGTTATAGCTAATAGAGCTTCTCAGCTTATGGGAGGAGAATTAGGTTCAAGACTCGTTCATCCAAATGACAATGTGAATTTAGGACAATCGTCAAATGATGTGATCCCAACGGCGATACATGTTGCATCATTGATAGCAATCAAAGAACAATTGGAACCTGCTCTTAATGTGCTCAATAAATCATTAAACGACAAGTCACATGAATTTTGGGGGATAATTAAAACTGGTCGGACTCATTTGCAAGATGCTACTCCGATTAGACTGGGACAAGAATTTTCAGGATTCGCCGGACAGATTGAAAATGGTATTGTGCGAGTTGGAAGAATAAAAGAATCCCTTGAACAAGTTGCTCTAGGAGGTACGGCTGTTGGTACCGGAGTTAATACTCATCCTGAATTCTCGTCTAGAGTTTGTAAAATTGTTTCAGAAGTTGCAGGTATAGCAGTCACTGAAACTTCCAATCATTTTCAGGCACAATCCACACTAGACGCATCGGTTGAGGCAAGTGGTACATTGAGAGCAATTGCTACGAGCCTGCATAAAATAGCAAATGACATCAGATTTATGGCATGTGGGCCTAGGGCGGGTATAGGAGAAATATTACTTCCGGAAGTTCAACCCGGAAGCTCTATAATGCCAGGTAAAATAAATCCTGTAATTTCTGAATCAGTCATTCAGGTAGTAGCTCAAATTTACGGAAATGATGCTACAGTAGCTATATCTGGACAAGGAGGATACTTCGAACTTAATACGATGATGCCTGTAGTAGCATTCAATATATTACAGAGCATTTCTTTACTAGCATCTTCTGCTAATAACTTTGCGGTACAGTGCGTAGATGGCATTCAAAGCACGTCTACAGGGCCAGATATGGTTGAAAGAGGATTAATGCTTGGGACTGCTTTGGCTCCAGAGATAGGATATGACATGGCTGCTGATATAGCCAAAACTGCTGCTAAAGAAGGATCTACAATAAGGGAAGTGGCTAAAATAAAAACTGATCTCACGGATGCACAGCTCACAGAGCTATTGAATCCTGAAGAAATGACTAAACCAAGTTTAGAGGTGTCAGGAGGAGGCGGGTAAAAGTCTAACGTGCGTTGGCTTTGGCCTTCTCTTTGATTAAAGGAATCAATTCCTTTCCATATTCTGCGGTATCTACCAAAGGGTCAAATCCTCTAATGATAAATTTGGAGCAGCCTAACTTGTAATATTCCATCAACGCATCTGATACTTGATCGGGAGTACCAACCAAAGCGGTTGTGCTTCCTGAAGCTCCACTAGCCAAAGCAATTGGCATCCATAGTCTTTCATCATAAGTCTCTTGGTTTAAGGCTTGATCCAATACTCTCCTGGAACCGGTTGACTGAGGTCGGCTGGATTCTCCTGGTTTAAGTCTGTCTCCTAAAGAGCTTTTGACTCGGTCGAGTATATGGTGGGCTTTTTCCCACGCTAATTTTTCGGTGGGTTCTATTATAGGCCTTACAGACAAACTGAATTGTATAGGTTGGTCTCGGTTAGGGTTGACATTCCGTATGATAGAAATTTGATTTCGAATTGACGCTAAAGGCTCTCCCCATAAAGCAAACACATCAGCGTACAGTCCTCCTATTCTAGTTGCAATTTCTGACGCTCCTCCAAAGTACATGGGAATAGACGTTGGATTATACGGTTTGATTTCACTAAATCCATTCTCGATTTTATAGTATTTACCATCGAAATTGAACGGCTCGTTAGAGTGCCATGTTTTTTTTAATACTTGCATGTATTCTTCGGTTCTCAGATAACGATCATCATGACTTATCCAATCACCGTCACGTTTTTGATCGGCATCACTCCCGCCAGATATAACGTGCAATGCGATTCGTCCATTTGTTAGATGGTCGAGTGTGGCAGCCTGCCTGGCTGCCAATGTTGGTGCTACAAAACCTGAACGATGAGCTATTAGGAATCCTAGTTTGGATGTTTGGGAAGCTGCATATGATGCGATGGCAAATCCATCGGGAGTAACGGCAGAGTAGCCAATTAATACTTTGTCAAAGCCGCTAGTTTCATGAGCTTTCGAAAATTCGGATATATATAACTTGTCCAATCCTACAGGGATTTCACTACCTGGGTTTATTACTCCCCCAAAAACACTCAAAGAGGCGCCTGATTGACCTTCAGACTCTCTATGTACTCCAATCATACCAATGATTTCTGGTATAGAGTGATTCAACATGTGAGAATACCCATTGATTAACCTAATCTATATGGACTATAAGACTCAGGGCTCACAGAATCCAATGGTAATCCTTTATCACCAGCAGCTTTTATACATGCTGTACACCGATCTTGAGGATCATGATTGATAGCAGGCCAGATATCTTTACTGACAATACCACATATAAATAAAGGAGAGACCTCTTCTATTCCTAAGCTTTCAACGTAATGAAGCATCCCTTTACCGTCGGGGGTAAGTCGCCACCAAGGGGTAGTAGACTCTCCTACTGAATATATGTGTTCTCTATATTCATCTATCCACGTGCCTTCAGGTATTTCGACCACCCATGAGCTTCTACCATTTGCATTTTCTTGTTTGAAGCCGTTAAGTTTACCTTGTTGTATATACTGCCTAATAACTCGTTTGGATACGTTTAGGATTCGAGATGCATCCTGTATGCTGAGTACTTCTGCCATAATATCCTCATCTTCGTTGCTATTTAGTTATACATATTACCGTCAATCAGCTGAAGTTGCACTAGTCAGAGGATCTTCTAGAGTATCAGGTAAAGATCCCCCCGGAGGAACCATGGGGAATACGTTTACAGATGGATCGATGACAAATTCAAGTAAATATGGCCCATTGTGTTCTTGAGCTTTTAGTAGAGCCGCAGCTACATCTTCTTGTTCAGTAATCCTAACAGCAGGTATACCGTAAGATTCAGATAATTTCACATAGTCAGGACCTGGCATGGGGATTTGATTGAGGTGCCCATCAAAATACATTTCTTGCCATTGTTTTACCATTCCAAGAACTCCATTATTCAACAGTACTATTTTTACTGGTAAGTTTTCATGAGCTAATACCATCAATTCTTGTAAAGTCATTTGGAAACCCCCATCACCAGCTATTGTCCATACGGTGGAGTCTGGGGCTGCTACTTGAGCCCCTAATGCTGCAGGCACTTCGAACCCCATAGCTCCGAGCCCTCCTGATGAAATGAAAGTGTTAAATTTATCAAGGAATAAGAATTGAGCTGCCCACATTTGGTGTTGCCCTACTCCGGTTACCACATTTGTATTCGGATTTTGTTGGATAATATCATTAAGATCTTTAAGTACATGCTGGGCAAGAAGTTTCTCGGTTTTTGGTATCGCTAATGAAGGGTGTTCTTCTTTAATTTTCAGTATTGACGATACCCAAGCGCTATGCTCTGCTTTCTCCAGTAAAGGTAATAATTCCGTCAGCACTGCTTTTGCATCTCCTGGCAGGCCTACTTCAGTTGGAACATTTCTCCCTATTTGAGAAGATTCAATATCAATATGTATTATTCGCGCATGTGGGGCAAAAGCGGCAGTATTACCAGTTACTCGGTCATCGAACCGCATACCAACACCAAATATGACATCCGCCTGATCTGTAGCCATATTTGACCAGTACATACCATGCATTCCTAACATGCCTAATGACATGTCGTTGTTGCGAGGGAAATTGCTTAAACCTAACAGAGTATTTATTACTGGGATGCCGGTTTTTTCTGATAAATCCAGTAATTCTTGATCAGCTTTGGAAATCAGGACACCGTGACCAGCTATTATTACAGGACGCTCTGCTTGATTTAAGAGTCTCGCTGCATCAGGAAGCTTTGCTCTGGTTTCTTGAGATATTGTGGGAGTGGGAATAGGCTTTACTTCTGGGTAATTGAATTCCGCTAGTTCTAGTTGTACATCCCTGGGGATGTCGATTAATACAGGTCCGGGCCTCCCTTCTTGTGCCACTTGGAAGGCTTCATGGATTGTATCAGCCAGATCGTCAGTTGACATAACCAAAAAAGTTCTTTTAGTGCATGCTGCTGCGATCGAACAAATGTCACATTCCTGAAATGCCTCTGATCCTAGGGCTGTCCTGGCAACTTGGCCAGTTATAGCAACCATTGGAACGGAATCTGCTTTAGCCCCCATGATTCCTGTAACTAGATTGGTTGCCCCAGGCCCTGATGTAGCAACACATACGCCTGGCTTTCCTGTTATCCTAGCGTATCCATCTGCGGCATGTGCTGCAGACTGTTCGTGCCTGACTAGTATGTGCTTTAGTTGGGGGTAACTCCAGAGTGCGTCATAAAATGGGAGGATTGCTCCACCTGGATGCCCAAATAAGACTTCAACCCCTTCTTTAAGTAGACTTTCGCAAACTATTTCCGCGCCTTTTAGTTTCACTTTTACTCCATTATATGGGGCTATTTGAATAAAAAAATCCCGCCCCCTATACAAGGGACGGGATTTTCCCGCGTTACCACCCTAATTGCTCAAGCCGTTGCTTGAGCCGCTCAATAACGACACTAACATGCCGCGTGATGTTTACAGGTCACGAATTCTGTCCTAGCTTACTTGGCTTAGCTGTTCAGCAGGCCGCTCCAGAGGGATTTTCCTTTAACTTCTAGTGTCTGCTTTCACCGTACCAGACTCGCTTTACTGTTAGATTAAAGTACTCGTCTCTTTCAACGCGTTTATACTACGATATCATGCAAAATTCCGTAGTGTCAATAAAATCTAAGAGTTTATGTTTTGTTTGTATTTATAATGTAGAATAAATTTATTACTTTTAAAGCGAGTATCAACACTATGACATCTTATCTTTCGAAAATACGTGGTATACCGGTTATAGGTGACGAAGTTATTAAAATAATTGATAGCCGTACAGGTCTCGTAGATGAACCAAAATCTGAGTGCGATTTGCTGGTATGTACTGAATCAACACTTTTGATCTTCAGGAATGGCTCTCCTAAAACAGTTGAAATCTTGCAGAAAAGCAGTATAAACAAGATCGAATTAGTAGAGCATCGAAAAAATATACCGATCTTTACAATGCTGTCTTTTATGATCTGTTCGGTGATAGTGTATTTGGGTATATCTTATTGGTTAGTAGAGTCTATGGAACAACCTTTCCTTCCTGGAATGAATTTGGCATTATTCCCCTTTGCGTTACTTGTGGCTCTATCCATAGGCTTATGGTGGGTATGGAAGGCATACTCTTTCAAAGATAAGATGTTTATTCGACTGGCATCGGTAGGAGGGAGTACGTCACAATTTAATTGTTCCTATGATTGCCGTGGTGATTTATTAAGCAATATCATATATTTTCAATCCGGGGTTAATGTCTAGCTTCAGGTCCCATGGTTCTTGTCTCAATTGTTGGTAGTATGCAGCAGCAGCTATCATAGCTCCATTGTCTGTACAAAGTCTTGGTACGGGGATAAAGGTAGGTATGATGCTGAGCTGGTTAATACGCTCCCTCAACGGGAGATTAGCGGCAACACCTCCGCCTATGATAATTCCTTTGGCTCCATGATCTGCAGCCGCTTTCATTACTTTACTGGACAATACATCAACCACAGATTCTTGAAATGCCGCGGAAATTTCGATGATCAAATTATTACGGTTTTCAGAACTTAATTTGGATGTGTCCTCTGGATAGACATTTTTTTCGATGGCAAGTTTGAGCACAGCGGTCTTGAGACCACTAAAGCTAAAATTGGAAGTTCCCGGTAACCAGGCTCTTGGCAAATGGAAGTCGCTATGGTGTACACCTGCGGTTTTTTGAATTTCAGGTCCTCCAGGGAATCCTAAACCTAGGATTCTTGCAGCTTTATCAAAACATTCGCCAGCTGCATCATCGAGTGTATGTCCGAGCAGTTCATAGTCGCCATGGCCGCTCATTAATACAAGGTCGGTGTGTCCTCCTGAGGCTATTAAAGACACTATAGGAAAGCCTACTTGTTGATCAGGTCCATGTACCTGGTCTAACCAGGCGGAATATACATGGCCTTCTAAATGATTCACTCCAAAAAACGGTTTATTCAGACACATGGATAATGCTTTACCCGTATTTAATCCTGTAATTAAAGATCCTGCTAATCCTGGTCCATAAGTGGCGGAAATTATATCGACATCCGTTATATCTAGTTCGGCTTCTTTGAGGCTCATGTCAATCACAGGCATAATATCTCTGATATGCTGGCGAGAAGCCAATTCCGGCACAATGCCTCCATGTTGACTGTGAATATCAGTTTGTGAGGCAATTACATTTGATCTAATCAGATGTCCGTCTTCTACTATGGATACTCCTGTATCGTCACAAGAAGTTTCTATTCCCAATATTACTGTGCTCAATCTGTTGACTCTGCCAAATATAAATATGTTACCTGAAAGGTATTATAGCTAGGCTGAAATTATATATGATATATTTATTCCAGTCATTCATAAAAGGTGAATTATTATAGTGTTATTTGTAATCATGAACGCTTCTGGCGCGTCTGTGGATGTAGGCTCATCGAATTTGGTTTTGCAGATCGTACTGATACTGCTTAGTATCGGAATGGTGGCGATTTTTACCAGCGCTGAAGCTGCTATGATGTCGGTGAATAAATTTAGGACTAGGTACCTAGAAGAACAGGGCAACAAATCCGCTCGGATTCTCAACAAACTGATGTCCAAACATGAAAAGTTTTTCTCAACTATATTACTTACCGAGAATACTTTTATTATATTCGCTTCATCTGCAGGTACAGCTCTGGCTATCAAAATATTAGGCGGTAGTGGATTAGCAATTATTATAGCTCCTTCTATTATGACAGTCCTGGTAGTTATATTCGGTGAAATAACTCCTAAAACATTTGGTGCAATTTTTGCTGAAAAATGGTCATTGTTTATTGGCAGGCCTATATCTGTCGTGATGTTCTTAGAGACACCGTTGATTTTCTTATTTTCACTGGTGCCGAGGTTGCTTAAGAAAATCTTTAAGGTGAATGATACTCAAGGACATTCAGTGTCTGAGGGTGAACTCAGAATGATGATAGGAATAGGAGAAGCAGAAGGATCAGTGGACGCATCTGAAGCAGACATGCTGGAAAATATATTCCGGTTTGGAGATAGTCACATGACAGCTATCATGACTCCTAGGCCTGAAATTATTTGGCTCGAACGAGGTACTACTTACCAAGAATTCTTGGAAGTTTATAGGTTGCATAGTCATTCCAGGTTTCCGGTTTATGGAGAATCGATAGAAGATGTGATTGGCGTGTTAAGTGTCAAAGATATACTTCTGAAAGCAACTCAATCAATAGTGCAACTTGATCAGGATATTACTACCGATCTAAGGACTGCATTTTTTGTTCCTGAAACTAAGACAGTTAGCGAGACATTTACTGAAATGAGAGTTAATGGACATTCGATCGCCTTAACAGTTGACGAATTTGGGGGTATTGCAGGGATTGCTACGTTAAAGCAACTTGTTGGAATAATTGTTGGAGAAGTGACCGAAGAAGAAGGAGAACCGGAAGATGTATTGCCTTTGAGTGAGTCCAATTATCTGATTGATGCAGGTAAGACAATAGTCGAAACTAATGAAGAATTAGGCATAGACCTTCCAGAAGGGGAATATCAAACCGTAGCGGGATTGATACTTAAAGCGCTGGGCAAAATACCAAATGTTGAAGAAATTGTGGATATAGATAATGTGCGTTTAACGGTAAAATCTATGGTTGGCGTTCGATTGGATAAAGTGCAGGTCAGGATCTTGCCGAGAGTGGAATGATTATCCACCTAGTACGTCATGGCCAAACCATTTGGAATAAAGATAGAATATTCCAAGGCCAATCCGATGTGGATCTAACTGATTTAGGGAGAACTCAATCTAGATTAGTTGCAGCTAAAATATTGGAATATGGTCCTTCAGCTGTTTATACCAGTCCTTTATCAAGGACTCGGCACATTGCTGATGTAATAGCTAATGGGATCAATAAAACAAGTATAGAAGTTCAAGAATTGTTGGAACTGGACTTAGGTATGCTTGAAGGTAAAACAGGCGAAGATCTCAGGGAACATTGGCCTGAGATTATTGAACAATGGCGTCAGTTTCCCTCTAGAGTTACTATGCCTTCAGGGGAATCATTTTTAGAATTGCACTCTAGAGTTACTAAAAGTTTATATGATTTGGTTGATTCAAACACTGAAAGTCCAATTGTAATCGTGAGTCATAACTTTGTAATTAAGATTCTAATATGTGAGATATTAGGGTTAACTGTTGATTCTTTGCACAAAGTTAATATAGATTTGGCCTCTGTAAGTACGATCGAGATTGATCATGACAGTAGTAGTTTGTTGATGATGAACGGTACATCTCATCTTGATCATTGTTTGGAAGTACAGACATAAAGACATTTACTGAAATACAAGACATAACTATCAAGACATTGTTTGGTACAGGCATTGTTAAGCACGACACTCCTTTAGTAGTAGCGTGTTCTGGAGGCCCTGATTCCACTGCACTGTTACACGTCCTCTTTAATAGTTCTGAAATTATTTTGGAAAATGTTTTGGTAGCTCATCTTAACCATGATTTCCGCGGCCAAGAAGCTGAGGATGATGCCGAATTTGTTAAAAATATGGCTGCTAATTGGAATTTGTCTTACAGGATAGGCAGAGCTGATCCGCTGACCTACCAAAATGAACAGGGAATTTCATCCTTTGAACAGGCAGCACGAGAACTCAGGTACACATTTTTGCGTGATGTAGCCCGAGATGTAGGAGCTCCCGCTGTTCTGTTAGGACATACTTTGGATGACCTAGCTGAGACTGTATTAGGTCACATTATTAGAGGTACGGGGCTACAAGGCTTAGTGGGAATGGAAGTATGTAACAACTGGCCATTTCCATATGATGAAGACGAAATAATGATAATTAGACCGATGTTGGACATCGCCAAATCAGAGACAGAATCATACTGCTCACAACTGGACGTAACATTCAGGAGGGATAGTGGTAATTATTCTCACAGGTTTACTCGAAATCGGATCAGGCACTCATTATTACCCGAATTGGCTATCGGTTACAATCCAGGGATTAAAGATGCGTTAGTTAGATTATCTAGGATAGCCTCAGAAAATTTGGAATTTATAGGAAGTAGACTTGAGGAATATTGGAAAGAATTATGTGTTCCAGACACCAATTTAAACTGCGTCACAATTAATTTGGTAGGTTTTGTTAAAGCTCCGATTAACATACAAAAATTATTGCTCAGAAAGGCTTATGAAGAAATCATTGGTAATACAACTAGATTGCAAGAAAACCATATAGATCACGTAGTAAATCAACTGAACGCTGACTCACATACTTCAAGCCAGTACAAAATTGCTGATTGGCCAAATAACCTTAAAATTTTATATCGCGGTGAAAATTTGGTTTTATCTAAAGGAGAACTTTCCAATCAAATTCCTGAGGAAATATTGGTAGATATCTCAGAATTGCCGGAAGCTTGTGATTTTATATACAGAAATATCAAGTTTACGTTTGAATTGATGGAGGGTGGTGTTGAAGATGTTGACTTTAATAACCCTAATGTTTTGTATTTGGATACCGTAAATATGCCCAAAACTTTGCTAATACGACCTATGAATACTGGAGATATATTTCACCCTTATGGATTTGGACATGAACTACTTTTGTCAGACTTCTTTTCAAAAGGGCAAGTGAATCGAATAGAAAGGCAAGTCATGCCAATTCTTACCGATAGTGTTGGAACCGTATGGGCCGTGGGCTCGAGAATAAGTGAGTTGGGTAAAGTGGGAATAGAAACTAAGAAGGTTTTGAGAATAACCAGATCAGATCTAAGTTAGGGGATATATGCTTCTGCCTTGAGATGGAAGCCGTCTTTTGTATGTTCTATGAGATGCCATGACTGTTTTACGTGTTGAATTTCAGGGCTGTTCCGATCGTATACTAGTTCTCTAGCGCAGTTATGGAATAAAGATCCATCCATTATTTCTGATTCGGTTAGCAAGCCTTTTTCAATAAGCAATCTAAGTGCGATCGCTCCCGTTTTATCTACAGGTCCTCCGTCTATTTCCGTGACATTTTCCATGTTATGGACTTCCCACGCTACCTCTAGCATACGATCCCATGCACTACGAAAAGGGTAGTCCGACCCTTGAATTTCTGCAACCACTGTTTGTGAGAAGTAATTGGCTGCTCCCTCTACAAACCATAAAGTATTAGATCCTGGTTGGCGCGTTTTCCTTTCACATTGTCCTGGCATTGCTAAATCCTGTTGGAATGCGTGGTAAAACTCATGAATCAAGAAATCCTGAAAATTAAATAAAGGTTCATGCTCTCTCATGTTTTCTGTGATTCCCATTGCGATGATTCGGGTTTCTTCGCATAAAGCTGCTTGAGTGGACGCATCCGCGCCTTGTTCGAACCAAGCTCTGAATCGGTCGAGTTCATCCTTTAGATGTTCATTTTCTTCTCTATGTCCCATGCATTCATCATCTCTAAGCCACGATTCAATGTCATCCATCAAAATGTCTATTTCAGAGTTCTTGAGCACTACTTCATGCTTTATGAATGGCATTCCTTCTATTTCCTGCTCTGGTCGGATCATGTCACCTACTGGATAGATCCATGCCAAAATATTGGACTTACGAGATGCCATTTTAGATTCAGCGTAAGAAACCCATTCATGGATATCTTCGGTAGAGTAAGAAGAGTGATTTAGAATGGTGATTTCTCCAGATGGTTTCGAATAGGATTCTAGATTACTCTGATATTTTTCGTCAGGTTGTAGGCTTTGATCGTATGAAGGATTATTTTTATCGGTACTAGTGTTCAGAGTTTGATCGGCTGATGGATTATGGTTATCTGTACTAGTGTGCAGCCTTTGATCGTCTGATAGATTATTATTATCAGCCTGTAGTCGGTTTCGGTTTTGTATTTGTTGACTAGCTTTCACTTGATTTTCGAGTAATTCAATTCTTTCAAGTAAGTCTGATGAGGTGTCCGATACTAAAGGTTTCTCAATTGTTGGAATGGAGTTAAGTGGTTTTATAGTTTCTTGTTCAGGGTCTGCTGGTCCGCTGCAAGCTAGAGGTGCAATGATACTAAATACGAGGAGGAATAGGATGGAAATTTGTTTTATGTTGATCATTGGTACGCTTACACGCTCGAGTATTAGACCCTCCCAAACTCCTTGAGGCTTTCTTCCAATTGGCTGCAGATAGTTTTATATTCTGCTGCTACATCAGTATCTAAAAGACAAGTAGGTTTTGAGTTGTCTCTGTAGCTGGATCGGAGTGCTAAAGAGCCTAAGAAGGGAGCATTTACGTCTTCAGCGAGCTGTTTAGATGTTCCCTCTCCAAATATTTCTCCTGTGTAATTTTCCACTATTCCTAAAACATTTAGGTTTAATTTACGGATCATGTTAATACATCGTTTTGCGTCTAAGTTTGCCAATTCTTGGGGTGTGCTTACAACAACAAATCCATCCATTGGTAATGTTTGCATAACTGTGAGAGGAGAGTCTGAAGTTCCTGGCGGCATATCAACTATAAGATAATCAAGTGTTCCCCATTCAGTATTTTGAATGAATTGGTTGATTGCATTGTGAATCATAGGTCCACGCCATATGATGGCTTCATCTTCATTCTCTTGGAATAGAGACATCGATATTACCTTCACGCCAAACTCGGATGATGGGATAATGACTCCATTCTCATAGTCAGGTTTTTCTTTAACAGCAAGAACTTTCGTGACATTAGGGCAGTCTATGTCAACGTCCAGAATCCCAACGCTAGCTCCAGCGTTAGCTAAAGAAACTGCTAAATTTACACTTACTGTGGTTTTCCCGACCCCGCCTTTACCACTGTAAACTCCGATTTTATGCTTTACGTTGGTAAGCCTGTCGGATATTTGTTTCCTTTGAGCCCATTGCTGCTTGAGTTGATCCAGACGAGCATTTTGATTTCTGTTAACCATCTTACCTCAGTGTGTATGCTTAGATGCCTAGTTGATTTCTAGCTTCTTCGCTAATTAAGTCAGGTGACCAAGGAGGATCGAATACCATTTCGATTTCTACTTCTTCAACACCGTCCACATCTTGAATAGCCCATTCTGCTTGTTGAGCTATTTGGGGTCCCATTCCGCATCCTGGGAAAGTGAGAGTCATTTGCACGTAGACATTATTCTCTCCATTTACTGCCACGTCATATATCAATCCTAAATCAACCAAGTTGATTGGAATCTCAGGATCATACACTGTCCGTAGTGCTTCAATTATTTCTTCTTTTTCTACAACTTGAGCCATGTCCATATGCCTCCTTAGTGTTTTTGTTACTGTCCTTAGTACATTTTATCATTGTTCTTCCAAAGCTACTATGGTCTAAATGTAAGACGTGCCTAAATTGATATAAGAGCCTATGAATGGTATTATAATACTTTGTGCAAATCTCGTAAGGATTAGCACTTTCGTGTCATAAAATAAACGCTAGGAGAATCTCTGTGGCAAACTTCTCAGATTACGTCAAAACTCTTTTGACTAAGCCAAATGTAAGGCATTTAACCCGAGACCAAATGGATGATGAGACCAGTCAATACGGTAGAGTAACTAAAACGGGAGGGCATGCTTACAGCTCTAATGTTAGAAATAGAAGTGCAGGTATTGCAGTCACGTTTGGAAGTGATGAAGTAGCTTCCAAAAACCTTAATGCTCAGCAACAAGGTATTGCAGATAATCTAGAAAATACTCTAGCAGCGTTGTCAAAATATCTAGACAGAGCTCCGTTGGTGTCTGTTACCAGAACTATAGGAGATAATGAGGAATTTAACGCTAAATGTACCTTGCTATTGTCGGAGCAACGAAAAGATAACTTGAGACAAGGGCATCTTTGGACTCATACATTAAGAGAGTACAGCTCTGAATCTCCAGGACCTGAATTATACTTGGTATCGGTTCCTGAATGGCCAGAAAATGATAAGCAAGTATTATGTTTTCCCGATGAAGGCTTGACTATTGTGTTAGGCATAGACTACGTAGGGGAAGTTAAGATGGGATTCCTTAGAATGGCTATGTGGGAAGCAAAAAGAGCAGGTATGCTTAGTTTGCACGCAGGATCGAAGCTATTGAAAGCTAAACAACCTGACGGTTCTACCGGTAACTTTGGAATGCTGTTATTCGGACTCTCAGGCACAGGTAAAACGACTCACTCATGTCATGACCACGGTCTTACAGGCGAAGGCGAAGGCATCGACATTCTTCAGGACGACATTGTTTTCTTGGGTAAAGATGGGAGTGCCAAAGGAACTGAGAGAGGATTCTTTTTGAAAACAGAAGGATTGGAAGCGGATACTCAACCTTTGATTTGTAATGCTTTAGATGCACCTGAAGCGTTATTTGAAAATGTTATGGTGACTCACGATGGAGAAGTGGACTACAATGATTTATCGCTTGGAGGTAACGGGAGAGCTGTAATTTCCAGGGCTCACTTTGCTCCTCATATAGGCGAGTCTATCAATTTACCACCATTAGATGAAGTCGACGGTCTTATTGTCGCCTTTATTACGCGTCGCATGACGGTGTTGCCTTTCATATCCAAACTAACACCAGAACAAGCTGCCGCAACATTCATGCTTGGAGAAAGTGTAGAAACATCCGCTGGTGATCCAACCAGAGCAGGAGAATCAGTTAGAGTGGTTGGCACAAATCCATTTTTGCTAGGTTCACCTTCAGATGAAGGTAACTGGTTCTATGATTTTGTATCCAAAAATCAAGATAAAGTTCATTGCTACTTGTTAAATACCGGAGGAGTTGGTGAAATTTTCCATCGTGATGACAACGGGAAAATAGTGGTGGATCAACCAGTTACTCGGGTCGCGATCGATGATATGGCTCGTATGATAAGAGGGATAGTGAGGAACGATATAGAATGGGTCGAGGATGATCTGTTTGGAGGAATGGTTCCCAGCAAAATAGATGGAGTGGATTTAAGCAAGTATGACTTGTCTAATTTTTATTCTCCTGATCAGATTAAAGATATATCAGATAGATTAACAGCCGAGAGAATAGCTCACTTAAAATCATTTTCTGGTTTGAATTCAGACATAGTCACGGCATTAGATTAATAGTAAATAGGTATAGAATAGCGCATAAGGAGGAGTAGTAATGACCACGTTAAATGAGGTTTATTCACAGTTTGTTACCGAGCGGAAAGCCACTGCTAAACAAAAAGAAGGATATCAGGACCTAGGTAAATTTGTGAACTATTTTGGGAAAGACCGCAATATCAATGAGATATTGCCCTCAGAGATTGCAGACTATGCTCAGCATATAGGCCGTACTGCTACTGATCCAGCAAAACGGCTCGCCACTGTAAAATTATTTCTGGCATATTTGAAAAAACAAGAATTAATTGAAGGAAGCCTTGCAACTCATCTAAGAATCCCTAGGACTAGGGCTTCAGCTTCTAAACGAGCAGCTGCTGCTCAAGAAGGAGGAACTGTTTTAAGCCAAGAAGGTTTTGACATGTTGACTTCAGAATTGGATTCGCTGAAAATCGAAAGAGTTTCTGTGGTAGAAGATATCAAGAGAGCGATGGAAGATGGAGACTTTAGAGAAAATTCTCCGCTAGACGCAGCTAAGGAACGACAAGGCTTCGTTGAGTCTAAGATTAAAGAGCTAGAAAGCAGTCTTAGAGGAGCTCAAATTATGTCTGCTGCTAAGAATTCTGGTAAAGAACGCCGAGTATCTATAGGTTCTAAAGTTACAGTCAGAGATTTGGGATCTGGTAAAAAGTCCACGTATTCGTTAGTTGATATAAGGGAAGCAGATCTCGCTTTAGGGAAATTATCCACTTCATCGCCTGTGGGACAAGCTTTGATGGATTCTTTGGTAGGTGACGAGGTGTCTGTCTCAGTTCCTCGTGGGACCGTTGCATATAAAGTCGAGCGGATCGCTCGTTAAATTTCTAAATAGGTAGATTAAAAAGCTCCACCTTATTTCAGGTGGAGCTTTTTATTATCCTTCAATAGCAGCTAGCATATCATTCGGATCTGGAGCTTTACCGGGCCCATAAACTTGCCTGAATATGATAGTTCCACTTTTGTCTATCACGATTAGTGCGCGTAGGCCTGCGCCTCTTTCCTCATTCCAGATATCATATGCTTTGGTCACTTCTCCTTTAGGGTGCCAATCAGACAATATTGGGTGAGGTAATCCTCCTAACGATGTAGCATAGGCTCGATGAGCTGCCACTGAGTCACAACTTATGCTCAGAACTTGAGCATCTTTTTCTTCGAATCGGTCATTGAATTGCCGAAATGAAGTTACTTGATTTGTTCAACCGCCTGTAAAGTCGAAAATATGGAACGATAAGACTACGTATTTCTTGTCTTTGTAATCACTTAATGAAACGTCTCCATGATCGACTGAAGGTAGGGTGAAATTGGGTGCGGGTTCGCCAACATTTGCTGACATATGTTTACCTCCAGAAAAGATATTGAGATTATATCACTACTATTGGGCAAGATATCAGTAAAACTGTACAATCTGGCCCTAAAAGTGTTGCCAGCCATTCTAGCGGATGTTAGCTTATAAAAATCTGAAAGGATCTGGTTTATGGAAATTGTTTTTGATAAAGGAATATATGTTCCTTCCTTGAATTTATGGTTGGACTCGACCCGTAAAAAAGAATTTTGCGTGGTGAGTCATGCTCACTCGGACCATGTTGCTCGGCATAACATACCTGTTATGACTAGCAGCACGTTGAAGTTATTAGGAGAATATTACAAGAAGAGTGATCCAATAATAATAGGTTATGATCAAGAAGTTGGTTACGATAAGTTCTCGTTGACGTTTTATCCTGCAGGACATTGCTTAGGCTCTGCTCAAATCTTGATTATAGACAAAGAAACAGGGCTGAGGATAGTCTATACTGGGGATTACAAAATGAGTCCTAGTCCAGTAAACGAGGGAAGTAAAGTTATTCCATGCGACGTACTCATTATTGACGCTACCTACGGGAAAATTCAGTATATTTTTCCAGAAGAAAACAAAATTATCCAAGATGTTGTTCGAATATTAAACAGTTGGTTGGGTGATGGGTATAGACCGATTTTAGAAGGCTGGAAACTGGGCAAAGCACAAGAGATTTTATTTCATATGCTAGCCCAAGGATTTAAAGTCGTAGTTGAAGAGAGTATTTATAAAATTTGTCAGATATATGAAGAGGAAGGAGTGGTCTTTCCAGGCTCGTATAGATTATTTACAGGGTTATGGGAAACTGATGAAATACTTCTTTGCCCGCCAAATCGGGTTAAAAAACTTGACATTCAACAAGT